>CAFBIX010000123.1_pt1 | contig 3397 bp, 2 predicted proteins | sample 7267961 | NCBI WGS metagenome assembly CAFBIX01 (sample SAMEA6814020, study PRJEB35770) | freshwater metagenome | biome: Freshwater; feature: Freshwater reservoir; material: water | place: Czech Republic | collected 2016-04-20 | depth 30m m | reverse complement strand
TGCCGAACTGCCGCGACTCTTGCGACCAGGCGCCGCCGCGATCCTCGAATTCGGCGACGGCCAGGCCGATGCAGTGAGCGCGCTCGTCGCCGGGCTCGGACTCGGCTGGCGCGTCAGCATCCGTGGTGATCTCTCTGGACGCGCGCGCGTCGCGGAGATTCGCCGTAGCGGATAGGTTAAGCAGATGAGCGACACGCCGATCAAGCTGCTCGTGATGGACCTTGACGGCACCCTGCTGCCGCACAACACCAGCATCTCCCACCGAACGATCGCCGCAATCCGTGCCGCGCGTGAGCTTGGCGTGATCACCACGATCTCCTCCGGCCGCAACATCCCAAGCATCCTCACCTATGCCAAGGAGACCGGTGTGGATGGGCCACTGATCGGGATGCAGGGTGCGATCGCGCGAGAGCTACCGAAACCTGGCGAACGTGGGAGCGGCGCACTGCTGCGGCACACTCCGTTCTCCTCAAGCCTCGGGGCACGAGCGATCGCCTGGTGCACCGAAAATGATCTCTGGGGACACGCGGTGATCCAAGACGATTACTCCTTCGACGCAACAGATCCGCACTATGCAACGTATCAAGAGTGGCTCGGCGGAAGCTCCGTTGAGCGGCTGCACTCCATTCCGGATCTGGTGAGCCACCTGACACGAGAAGGGGCGGAGATCTCCAAGGTCGTTGCGCATGCACCAGCAGGCCACCCAGAGTCAGTGCTCGTGCGTGCGCGTGAAGCGTTCGGCGGCGAACTCGATGTCACAATCAGCCACCCCGAGTACCTGGAGTTCACGGCGCCGGGCGTTAATAAGGGGGCGGCGCTGCGCTGGCTCGCCGAGCGACTCAACATCCCGCTTGCCGCAACGATGGCGATCGGCGACCAGCACAATGACCTGGAGATGATCCAGGCGGCCGGCCACGGCGTGGCGATGCATGGCGCGCCCGAGGCGGTGCAGCGCGCCGCTCGGTATCTGGCGCCCCCCTGTGAGGAGGACGGCGCAGCGCGCATGATCGAGCGCCTAATCCTCGGAAGCGGGGGAGAATAGGGGTATGGGAGACGATCGGGTTAAAGGGGGGAGCACGTCGCAGCGAGATCCGGTGGCGGATCTCAGCCTGCGCGAGGTTGACCCAGAGCTGAACGCCGTCCTTGAGCGCGAGGCTGTGCGCCAGCGCGACCACATCGAGCTGATCGCCTCTGAGAACTATGCGTACGCTGCGGTGCGCGAGGCGCAGGGGACGATCCTCACCAACAAGTATGCGGAAGGCTATCCAGGGAAGCGCTACTACGCTGGATGCGAAGAGATCGACACCGTTGAAGATCTTGCGCGCACGCGCGCACTGCAACTCTTTACAGGGAGCGAACATGTCAACGTGCAGCCGCACTCTGGCGCGTCAGCGAACATTGCTGCGTTTGCCGCACTGATGAACCCAGGCGATCCGTTTGTCGCCATGAGCCTTTCACAAGGTGGTCACCTCTCACACGGGGCCGCTGTCAACGTATCTGGCAAATGGTTCTCGCCTCACTTCTACGGCGTGCGTGACGATGACGGACTCATCGACTGGGAGGGCGTGGAGCGTGCCGTTGCCGAGGCGAAGCCGAAGGTGGTCATCGCCGGCGCCTCCGCCTATCCGCGCACGTTGGACTTTCAAAGATTTGCAGAGATCGCACACGCCGCTGGAGCGAAGCTGATGGTGGACATGGCGCACATCTCCGGTTTGGTCGCAGCGGGACTTCACCCGTCGCCCTTTCCGCACGCAGATATCGTCACCAGCACCACGCATAAGACGCTGCGCGGACCGCGCGGTGGGATCGCCTTCGCGCGTGCTGCAGATGCGGCGGCAATCGACAAGAGCGTCTTCCCTGGGAGCCAAGGCGGACCACTGATGCACGTCATTGCGGCGAAGGCGGTTGCTTTCACGCTCGCCCTCGACCCGTCGTTCCGCACCTATATGGAGCGCACGCTCGCCAACGCAACAGTCCTCGCCACAGCACTTGCGGCGAACGGCTTCCGTGTGATCACCGGCGGCACAGATAACCACCTGATCCTTTGCGATGTCACGCCACTCGGTGTGACAGGGAAGGAGGCGACACTCGCACTCGAGAGCGTAGGGATCACCGTCAATAAGAACAGCATCCCTGGCGAGACACGTTCGCCAATGGTGACGAGCGGCGTCCGCTACGGCACTCCTGCCGCCACCACGCGCGGCATGGGCAAAGCAGAGATGGAGCAGATCGCCGCCTGGTCCGCTGAGACGATCAAGTTGCGTGAAGATCCAGCTGCACTTGCGCGCATCGAACGCGAAGTGACGAAGTTGGCACAAGGCTTCCCTGTTCCTGGTCGCGACGCATCACTGCTCGCTGAGGCGGGGGATCAGCAGACGCACGCGGAGCAGACGCGGTAGTCATGCCCCGCCCGCTCCTTCTTCTCGTCATTGCGATCGCCGCCGCCGTACTCTCGTGGGCCGGCACTGCTGTGATGCGACGCATTGCGTTGCGCTTTAACATCGCCGACCATCCGAATGAGCGCCGCATCAACACGCGCTCCGTTCCGCGAGCGGGCGGACTCTCGGTCGCCGTCACCTTTGCGGTCGTCGGCGCTGCTGTTGTGTTCGCAGCGCACGAGCTGCGCCTGCCCGCAGGGAATAGCGGCGCGCGGCTCCAGAGCGCAGGAGTTGCGGCGCTACTCCTTGGCACGCTGATCGCTGGCATCATTGGCTTTATTGACGACCGTTATGACCTTCGTGCTCGATGGCAGATCCTCGGTCAGCTACTGATCTCACTCATCCCTATTGCATTCGGCCTGCGCATCCTCTTCGTCTCAAATCCGCTCGGTGCGGGCGTGCTGCTGTTCCCGGACGCGGTTGCGCTTGGCGTGACGATCTTCTGGACGCTCGGCATGCAGAACAGCATGAACTTTATTGATGGGCTCGACGGGCTGTCGGGTGGCATCTCGCTCCTTGCCGCGGTGACACTCGGTCTGATCGCACTCCCCTCGTCGCCACTGCTTGCTGCGCTCTGCTTCACACTCGCCGGGGCGCTGGTCGGCTTCCTGCGCCATAACTTTCATCCCGCCTCTATCTATATGGGGACGAGCGGCATCCTCGCCGTTGCCTATGCCCTCGCCGTCCTCGCCATCCTCGGCACCGCAAAGGTTGCCGCCGCACTCCTGATCCTCGGCGTCCCCATCATTGACGCCTTCTTCGTCATCCTTGGGCGTATCCTCGCCGGCCGCTCCCCCTACACGCCAGACAAGAGCCATATCCATCGTCGTCTTCTTGATAACGGCTTCTCGCACCGCTCAGCCGTGCTCGTTCTTTACGGCATCACCGCCCTCCTCTCCGTGGCCGCCCTCCTCCTGACGGAGAGCGCCACCCTCTACGCCTTCGCTGGCCTCCTCGTG
>CAFBIX010000117.1_pt1 | contig 3858 bp, 4 predicted proteins | sample 7267961 | NCBI WGS metagenome assembly CAFBIX01 (sample SAMEA6814020, study PRJEB35770) | freshwater metagenome | biome: Freshwater; feature: Freshwater reservoir; material: water | place: Czech Republic | collected 2016-04-20 | depth 30m m | reverse complement strand
GATCGATGCACTCTGGCCCGACGCGGATGCGCAAGCGGGTCTGAACTCCTTAAATCCGGCGATCTACCACTTACGGCGCGCGATTGACCCAGATTACGATGCTGCGCCAGAGGGGAGCGCAACACCGTACGTGCGACATGAGGCAGAGGTCGTCTCAATGAACCCAGAGCTTGTCCAGTTCGATTCGGCACGGCTTGGTGCACAACTCAATAAGATTCGCGTCCGTCCACGCGCCGAAGAACTCGAGGAACTCCTTGATACCTACCACGGTCCGTTCGGCGCCGAACTGCCGTTTGAGCCGTGGGTTGAGCGGCATCGCAGCACGCTTGAGGTTGGACTACTCGCCGTCATCGAGCGTGCCGTTGCCGCTGCGCATGCCGCAGGGGATTACGACCGGGCAATCAACCTTGCGGCACGTGCAGTGCGAATTGATCCTGAGGATGGTGGCCTGTTGGAGGCTCTCGCGATGCTCCTTGCTGAGGATGGTGCGCTGACTGGTGCGCGGCGGGCGGCGCGACGTGCCGTCACGGTGTTGCGAGAAATGGAGATCACACCACCTGCAGCTCTGCTGCAGTTAAGCGAGCGACGAGAGGTCCAGGCTACGCGCGCGTTGAACGAGCGTACGCGAGACTCGCACTAATTGCAGCTGCTGCGCTAATGAGCACCGTAGCTCCATACAGTAGGCACTTGCCGCACCATTCACCAATGAACAACGCTTGGATGAGAATAAGGGCGACCTCTACTGCGGCACCGACAATGCCAGCGAAGAGCCAAAGCATAAGCGCCTCTTCGCGTTGTGTTCGCCCATGTACATAGGCGGCGCCAAGCAGAACGAGTGAACCAACGAGACCGATTGCTGCGATAGGTATTGGGCCAATGCTTGACCACTGGGAGGCTTCAACTGTCTTACACCCGCCGAATGGGCCCCATGCCGGGCCACACACCTCAGGGAACCAGCCGAGCTTCTCTCCGAGGATGAACGCAGAGATTCCAACGCCGATCGCAGAGAAGAGGGCGCCGATGCGGTGTGCCCGCGACACAGGTTACTTCCCTAGCGCAGCGTCGATGCGTGCGTAGATGTCGTCTGGCGCTGGAATTCCTGACTCCGTCCAGTCGCCCAAGATGAGTGTCGGCGTAGAGTTGATCCCAAGCTTCGTTGCCTCTGCGGCATCCGCCTCTACCTGGGCGCGAATTGCAGGGTCTGCAATGCAGCTATCCCATGCAGTGAGATCAACACCGGCAGCTTCGGCAATCTTTCGTAGACGTTCGGCGCTAAATGCACCCTGATTCTCACCGCTCTGATTGGCGAAGATCCGCGAATGGAATGCCCAGAAAAGATCCTGGTTGGCGGCGCACTCCGCGCCAACTGCGGCGGTAAACGACTCTTCGCCAATAAATGAGTAGTGGCGGTGCTCGATGCGCAACTTCCCTTCACTGATGTAGCGGTCGTAGAGGGCTGGTTCGCTTCCGTTTGCCCAGCGTCCGCAGACGGGGCACTGATAATCGGTCCAGACGGTGAGGACAACCGGGGCGTCTGTCTTCCCAAGCCCATGTCCGGTGGCGAGGTCGGCCGCCGGCACCAGTGTTGGCGTCAACGGCGTGAAGTCGCCGCTCATGCTTGGGGTCGGCTTGGTGTTCGAAGGGCCGGCGAGGAGGATGACGACCACGAGGACGACCCCAGCCACCACACCAAACGGTACGACGCGTCGAATCAGTTCCATGCTGGAAGTATACCTGCCGCAGCGATCTCATCAGATTGGAGTAATGAGACTTAGTCTCATCTGTGGTATGCTCCCCTTATGGCGACAGAGATGCTTACCGCACTGGACCGGGCCGGGATGCGCCTGACTGGGCCACGGCGTCAACTCACCGAACTTATCGAGAAGCGTGAGGGGCACTTCACCGCCGCGGAGCTGCTACACGATGCTGCGCGACGTCGCCTCGGCATTGGCCGCGCCACCGTCTTCCGTCTCCTTGAACTCCTCGCGGAGCAGGGCCTTGTGGAGCGACTCGACCTTCCTGGTGGCCGTCACGCCTATATCCCATGCGAGCCGACACACCACCACCATCTCGTCTGCCTTGAGTGCGGCGCCTCTACCGAAGTTGGCGACTGCGGCATTGACGCTGTGACGTCAGAGGCTGCACGGCGTTCCGGATTCCAGATCCAACAGCATCGCCTTGAGCTCTTCGGTCGATGTCCCGCCTGTCAATCAAAGAAGCGAGCGAAGCGATGATGCGCCGCGCGCTCTCCACGCTCCTTGCGCTGCTCAGCGTTGCGGCATGCAGCGGAACACCAGACACATCGGCTACGACTGCGGACAACACGTATCACGTAGTCACCACCACGAGCATCTTTGCTGACCTGGCAGAGATGGCACTTGGTGATGCCGCAACAATTGAGAGCATCGTCCCGGCCGGTGCTGACGTGCACACCTTTGAGCCGTCGCCATCTGATGTGCAAAAGATTCAATCTGCCGATCTCATCATTGCAAATGGTCTCGGATTAGACGATTGGATCGGATCGCTCATTGAAGCTGCCGGGAGGGGTGAGCACGACATGTTGTTACTTGGCGAGGGTCTTGATCAAGAGCGTGGCTGGATCTACCTGCAGCAGAGTGAGGGGCGTGGCACGGTCGATCCGCACATCTGGCTCGACCCGAAGGGGGCGGCCCTCTACGTTCAGCGTATTGCAGATCGCGTGAGTGGCGACGCACCCAATCTTGCGGAGCGCATCACAGCAAGCAGTGCTGATGGCCTCAAGAAGATTGAGGCGGTTGACCGCGATTTAGCTGCAGCGTTTGCCGCTATTGATCCGTCTCGGAGAAAGATTGTCACTATGCATGACGCGTTCGGGTATTTTGCGCGTGCTTACGAGATCGAGATTGTTGGCGTTGCCGTAGCTGCGCCCGGTCAGGATCCAAGCGCGCAGCAGATTCGCACGCTCATTGATGCGATTCGCGCAACCGGCGTGACGGCGCTCTTTAGTGAGGTGCAGCTCCCGTCAAAGGTGCTAGAGCAGATCGCGGCGGAGACTGGCACAACGGTGCTGCAGGATCTCTACTCAGATGCACTTGGCGCGCCGCCGGCGGACAGCTACCTTGGGGTGATGCGAACGGATGCAGATGCGATCCTCGGTGCGCTGCGATGAGCACGCTCGCAATCTCCATTAAGGGCCTCACTGCAGGCTACGGCGAGCGCGCCGCGATCACTGATGTGAACCTTGACCTTGCGGCGGGCTCGCTCACGGCAATCTTTGGGCCGAACGGTGGAGGAAAGTCGACGCTGCTGAAGTGCATTGCCGGGCTGATGCAACCCTGGTCTGGAGCGATTGAGGTGCTCGATGCGCCGGTCGGTGTTCACGCGAAGCGTGTGGCGTATGTGCCGCAAGCGGAGCAGGTCGACTGGAGCTTTCCCGTCTCAGTTGATGAGGTTGTAGCGATGGGACGCACACCGCGCATCGGTCCGCTCGGGCGCCTTGGGGCGGAGGATCGTGCCGCGATTGACGAAGCGCTTGAGCGCGTAGAGATGTTGAGCCTTGCATCGCGACAGATCGGTGAACTCTCTGGAGGACAGCGACGCCGCGTCTTCATTGCGCGTGCCCTTGCCGCCGATCCAGAGATCTATCTGCTCGACGAACCGGTCACTGGGGTGGACCCTGTGACACAAGAGAAGATCATGAACATCCTGGATGCTGAGGCGGCGCGCGGCCGCACCATCATCGCCACCACGCACGATCTCGCCTGTGCCGCCCAGCGCTTCCATGACGTGGTCGCCCTCGCCGGGCGCGTGGTGGTGCATGGGGCTGCGCAGCTCGTGCTCGACCGTGAGGTGCTCGAGAAGACGTATGGCGGCCACCTG
>CAFBIX010000103.1_pt1 | contig 4640 bp, 4 predicted proteins | sample 7267961 | NCBI WGS metagenome assembly CAFBIX01 (sample SAMEA6814020, study PRJEB35770) | freshwater metagenome | biome: Freshwater; feature: Freshwater reservoir; material: water | place: Czech Republic | collected 2016-04-20 | depth 30m m | reverse complement strand
TCGAGCGGTGATGGAGTCTGGCGCAGTCGCCGTTGCGGCGCTGCTCGCGCCAGCCCGCGCCGCTGGACTTCCACTGAACGAGATGTGGATCTCTGGTCCGGCGACCGGCGCGATCGGCGGGCCGTATAGTGGCGCGTCACAGCCATCGCGTGCGCTCGCACAGATGCGCGCCGATCTTCTCGGCGTTCCCGTGATCCTGCCGCGCATCGCGGAGGTGGCCGCGGCGGGGGGTGCGGCGCTCGCCGGCGTTGGCGCGGGAGTCTACGGATCGCTCAGCGAGGGAACCAGGCTGATCGCGGTGGCTGAAGATCGACGAGATCCGGACTCGGCTGCCGCAGCTGCAGCAGCGGACCTGCTGGCGCGTTGCTCGCGCGCCTAGGGTAGTAACGCGCGGCTAGCGCGCTTACGCCCTCTTCACCTGCGCGGCGATGGCGCTACGCCCACTCTTGGTGATTGAGCTCGCGCCGTCCTCGAGTGGGAAGTGACAGGCGACGCTCACCTCGAGCTCGCGTGGCGAGGTGGCGAGTGCCGGCTCTTCGGTGCTGCAGCGCTCAGGATTGCCGAGCTGCTCGCGGAGCCAGCAGCGCGTGCGGAAGCGGCAGCCTGATGGCGGGTCGATCGGTGAAGGGATCTCCCCTTGAAGGATGAGCCGGTCGGCGCTGTCATGCGCTTCAATCTTCGGCACGGCGGAGAGGAGGGCAATGGTGTACGGATGCTGTGGCTTCGTGAAGACTTTCTCTACTGGGCCCAGTTCAACAACCTTGCCGAGGTACATGACAGCGACGCGATCGGCGAAGTAGCCGACAACGTCAAGGTTGTGACTGATGAACATATACGTGAGCCCCTGCTTCTCGCGTAGCTCTGTGAGGAGGTTCAGGACCTGGCTCTGGATCGAAACGTCGAGCGCCGATACCGGCTCATCAAGGACAACGAACTCTGGATCTAGTGCGAGCGCGCGGGCGATCCCGATGCGCTGCCGCTGACCACCAGAGAACTCGTGTGGGTATCGGACGGCGTATTCGGAGGGGAGGCCGACAAGGTCCAGTGCCTTGAAGGTACGTTGCTGCCGCTCTTGCTCTGAGCCCATGTTGTGGGCGAGCAGCCCCTCTTCAATCTGATCGCCAACTGGCAGTCGTGGGTTCAGTGAACCGAAGGGATCCTGGAAGACGATCTGCATTCGCCGGCGCAGGTGGCGGCGCTCCTCTGCCGAGAGGCGCTTCAGCTCCTTGCCATCGAAGAAGACCTGGCCAGAGGTGGCTGGTTGCAGACCGAGCGCAACGCGGCCGAGGGTTGTCTTCCCCGAACCAGACTCTCCCACCACGCTGAGTGTTTCACCAGGGAAGATGGAGAGGTCTACGTTGTCCACTGCGCGTACGTACTGGCGCCTGAAGAGCCCACCCCCCTTAACAGGGAAGTAGCGCTTGACGTTACGGAGGTCAACCAGCGGCTGCCTGGTGCCAGCCTCCTGTTTCACTTGGCACCTCCCTTACTCGCCGCATTCGCAGCGAGCGCGTCAAGATCTGCACTTCGGATGCATCGCACGCCTCGACCCTCACCGAGCTCAATGAGTGCTGGGACCGCTTCGGCGCACGCTTTAATTGCGTACTGGCAGCGTGGGTGGAACCTGCAACCCGAAGGGAACTCTGCAGGCGAAGGGACATTCCCTGCAATTGCGGTGAGCTGCTTCCCGCGTCGAGAGAATGACGGGATTGATTGGACGAGATCTCGTGCGTACGGGCTCGCCGGTCCACGCAGCACCGCCGCGGCTGGGCCGTACTCCACAATCTGCCCCGCGTACATTACCGCGATGCGATTCGCTGTCTCCGCCACGACGCCAAGGTCATGAGTGATGAGCATCAGGGAGGCGCCACGCTCCTTCGCGGTGCGCTTGAGCAGGTCCAGCACTTGGGCCTGGATTGTCACGTCGAGTGCCGTTGTGGGTTCATCGGCGATGATGAGTTGCGGCTCCCCAGCGAGCGCCATGGCGATCATGGCGCGCTGTCGCATTCCGCCAGAGAGCTGATGCGGGAACTGGCCGGCGCGGCGATCTGCCTGGGCAATCTCGACCTGATCGAGGTAGGAGATCGCCTGGCGATGCGCTTCGGGCCACTTCAGTCCTCGGTGGGCGACGATCACTTCGGCGATCTGTTCGCCGATGGTGGTGACCGGATTGAGCGCGGAGAGCGGCTCCTGGAAGATGATGCCGATCTTTCCTCCGCGAATTGGGCGCAGCTCGTTCTCGCTCAGGCCAACGAGCTCTCTCCCCTCAAGCTTGATGGAGCCTTCAATCACCGCACGCTTCCGGTTGAGGAGGCCAAGGATTGACATCGCTGAGACGGTCTTGCCGCAGCCCGATTCGCCGACGATCGCGAGACACTCACCCTTTTCGACATCGAACGAGATGCCGTCTACGACGCGGAGGAGTCCGGCCGGCGTCTTGAAGGAGACGGCGAGACCACGAACCTCGAGGAGGGGGGTGTGCTGGTCGCTCATCCCTTGCGTCCCTCAGGCTCAAGGCTGTCGCGCAGCGCATCGCCAATCATGTTGACCGAGAGTGAGGTCGCAATGATGAAGAGCGCAGGGAAGAAGATCCACCACCAGTTCCCCTGAAGGAGAAATGGCTGAGAGTCCGAGAGCATGTTCCCCCATGTTGGGTCGATCGGGGAGACGCCATAGCCGAGGTAGCTGATGAAGGCCTCACCGATGATTGCGCCACCGACTGCAAAGGGGGCGCTCACAACGACCGGCCCGATCGCGTTGGGGAGGACGTGGCGCATTGCAATGCGGAGCGGGCGTACGCCGAGCGCGCGTGCCGCCTCAACGTACTCAAAGTTCCTGATGGCGATGACCTGACCTCGCACGAGGCGCGCCGTCCCCATCCAGCCGAAGACAATGAAGACAAGGATCACCGAGATGAGTCCACTTCCGCCGAGCTCAATCAGCATCCTTGAGGCGAAGATGATCACAAAGAGTGATGGGATCGCAAGGAAGACATCGGTCACGCGCATGATGAACGAGTCGATCTTCCCGCCAAAATAGCCAGAGAGCAGGCCCATGATCGTTCCGATGGAGAGGCTGCCGATCGCGGAAACAAATCCGATAATGAGCGAGCCACGTGCGCCATTAGCAACAAGGGTGAGGACATCGCGCTGGGTGCGCGCCGTTTCACCGAACGGATGCGCAAACGAGGGGCCTCTCCCAAGGTAGACGAACTGGTCTGGCTGCGGGAGCTCGTAGAAGTCGTACTTGAACAAGAGGGATCCGATGATGGCAAAGCCAACCACAAAGACCAGGATGGCGAGCCCCACAGGCCCCTGGCGTCCGGCAAAAAAACGGCGGCGAGCCTGCTGCCATGGGCTCTCGGACTGCCGCCTCACCGGCTTTGCCGCTACCACTGTGCTCACAGCCGCACTCGTGGGTCAAGGATCACGTAGAGGAGATCTGCAATGAGGTTTCCAACCACAACCAAGAGTGCTGCGATGAGCAGGATCATCATCAGCACCGGGTAGTCGAGGCTGTTCGTTGCCTGCAGCGTGAGGCGGCCAATCCCTGGCCAGGCGAAGATCGTCTCTGTCACCAGCGCGCCGCCGAAGAGGAACGGGAGCGCCAAGCCGATATTGGTGGCGAAGGGGATGAGCGCGGTGCGCAGCGCATGGCGCATGATCACCCTACGACCAGAGAGCCCCTTTGCGCGAGCGGTTCGAACGTGTTCCATAGAGAGCGAATCAATGACGCTCGCACGAACATAGCGCGCGTCTCCAGCCACACTCACGATCACGAGCGTGAGGACGGGGAGGATGAGGTGGGCGGCAAGGTCCAGGAGCGCCTCAATCGGGTAGGAGCCGAAGTATTGCCAGTAGAGGTCGCTCCCAAAGGCGGGCGAGATTCTTGAATCGCCCATCCCGCTCACTGGGGTGATGTTAAGCACAATGGCGAAGAGCCAGATCATCATGAATCCGAGGAGGAAGGTTGGGAGTGAGTAGCTGACATAGGTCACGACGCTCATCGTATTGTCGAACTTCCCGCCGCTGCGGATCCCCATCACCACACCAAGGATGATGGCGATGCTGAGCCAGATCACGATGCTGAGCCCGGCAAGGATCAGTGTGGGGAGCGCCGCTCCGCTGATCAGGTACATCACATCTTCGCCTGAGACATAGGAGTAGCCGAACTCTCCATGCAGGATCCCCGTGTGGATGCCGGAGAGTGGGGTGGGGAGGAAGGCGGGGAAACCTGTTGGTCCGAGGAGCGCTTCGACACCATCGGCATCTTTACGGCAGGCGCCGAGCCAGCGGCAGTACTGAACGAAGACGGGCTTATCGAGTCCGAGTGCCGCAATGTAGGCCACCTTCTGCGCCTCGGTGTACCGAGGGTTATTGGCGAACTTCTGTTCAGGGCCACCTGGTGCGGCGAGCAGGAGTGCGTAGATGAGGATGGTGACGCCGATCATGATGGAGAAGCCGAGGAGGATGCGCCGCAGTGCGTACATCAGCATGACAACCCCTCCTCATCACTACATAAAGCTATGGAGCGGAGCCCCAGGCCCCGCTCCATAGATTCTAGACCGTTTAAGACAGAACTAGTTTGCCGCTGGGGCAAACTCCCAGGTCGCTACATTCCAGAGCGGCCCACTGATGATG
>CAFBIX010000098.1_pt1 | contig 5139 bp, 4 predicted proteins | sample 7267961 | NCBI WGS metagenome assembly CAFBIX01 (sample SAMEA6814020, study PRJEB35770) | freshwater metagenome | biome: Freshwater; feature: Freshwater reservoir; material: water | place: Czech Republic | collected 2016-04-20 | depth 30m m | reverse complement strand
CTCAGGAAAATCAAAGTTCTAAGCCAGAGTTATCTGCCGCGCAAAAGCGCGACTTACAAAAAGATCAGCAGCGAGTCGAGCGCTCGATTGCAAAACTTGATGTGCAAATTAAAGATATTTTGGCGGCAATGGAAGAATATGCCACGAACTTTGAAAAAGTCGCCACGTTAAATGATGAATTGCAGCCATTGATTGCAGAAAAAGAAAAACTTGAAGATAGCTGGGTTTTACTCAGCCAAGACCTTGATTAGGCTGGCGTTTTTTCTACACCTTGTCGCATGACCAGCACAACACCTAAACCAGCAAGTGCCATTCCTAAAATTCCAACTGGTGGAATGACTTCATCAAATAAGAAATAGGCCTGGATTGCAGCTACTGGTGGCACTAGGTAGTACAAGCTAGAAACTTTGCTAGCGCTACCTGCGCGCAACATGCCATACAGCAACACGATGGAACCAATCGAAAGCATAAATACGATCCAAGCTAGGCCAAAGAAAAATGCTGGCGACCACTCAATTCTTTGGTCCTCAGTCAGCGCTGACAACACAGCAAACGCAGAGGCGCTAACGGCATACTGCATGCCGGTTCCTGTTAAGAATGGAATGTCGCTGCCGAATTTCTTTTGCACTAAGTAGCCAGCGCTTGTTCCAAGCAACGCAATGATGCAAATTATGATTCCAACTTCAGAGATGGAAGAGGAATAGTCGCCTTGGAAAACTTTGGGAAGTAACAACAACGCGATACCTGCTACGCCTAAAAATAGTCCAACTACTTGTGTCCACCGAATACGCTCGCCTAGTACTGGAACTGCAAGGATTGAAACTAAAACCGGCTGAATACTTACAATTACTGCGCTAATTCCAGCGGATACGCCAAGGCTGACTGCATAGAAAACTCCCCCGATGTAAATCACGTGTAGCAGTAATCCAACAGCCACTGACGCTTTTACCTGGTCGCGAGTTAATCTCAAGGGTTGCTTAAGGAATGCGGCAATTGCAATCAAGATGGTGGCTGCAATTACATACCTAATTGTTAGGAATGTAAATGGATCCGCATACGGAACGATGTACTTTGCTCCGACAAATCCAGTACTCCAAAGGAACACAAAGAGCGCTGGTGCATACTTTTCAAGCTTTAGTGGCACTTAGTCAGTACCTGAATCAAAAGCAGCGCGGTTAAGCCCATCATCTGTTGCATCATTTGCATTTGAAGAAGTAATGGCATTTGATTGCCCAGATTTCATGTCTCCAACTAATCCAAATGTGCTTGAGTCGATCTGGCCTTGGGCTTGGTAGAGCTCAAGTTTGGCTCGAGTATCTGCAATATCAAGGTTGCGCATAGTTAGCTGACCAATGCGATCAGTTGGACCAAAGGCAGCATTTTCAGTGCGTTCCATCGAGAGCTTTTCTGGGTGATAAATAAGTGCTGGTCCACAAGTCTTAATGATTGAGTAATCGTCGCCGCGGCGCAAGCGAATTGTGACTTCCCCAGTGACCGCCGAAGCAACCCAACGTTGCAATGATTCCCGCAACATCAAGGCCTGTGGATCAAACCAGCGACCTTCATAAAGTAAGCGCCCTAGTCTGCGTCCCTCGGCATGATAATTCGCAATGGTGTCTTCGTTATGAATTGCGCTTAACAAGCGTTCGTAAGCAATAAACAGCAGCGCCATTCCTGGAGCTTCGTAAATTCCACGACTCTTGGCTTCAATGATGCGGTTTTCAATTTGATCAGTCATACCAAGACCATGACGACCACCAATTGCATTCGCTTCTTTCATTAGCGCTACGACATCGGTGAAATCGTTACCGTTTATTGCAACCGGCATGCCTTGCGAATAAGTGATAGTCACGTCTTCTGCGGCGATCTTTACTTTTTCGTCCCAGAATCGAACTCCCATAATCGGTTCGACGATTTCTAGGGATGCATCCAGATTCTCAAGAGTCTTTGCTTCATGAGTAGCACCAAGAATGTTTGCATCGGTTGAATATGCTTTTTCCGTGCTGTCGCGATACGGCAAGTTGTGAGCAACAAGCCACTCTGACATTTCTTTGCGGCCGCCAAGTTCTTTAACAAAGTCCGCATCAAGCCATGGCTTATAAATTCTTAAGTTTGGATTTGCTAGCAAGCCATAACGATAGAAACGTTCAATGTCATTGCCCTTGTAAGTTGAGCCATCGCCCCAGATGTCGACTTTATCTTTGAGCATTGCTCGCACCAATAAAGTTCCAGTAACGGCTCGTCCTAATGGAGTTGTATTGAAATATTGTTTGCCGCCTGAGCGGATATGAAATGCGCCACAAGCAATTGCCGCTAATCCTTCATTGACTAACGCTTCCTTGCAGTCAACAAGCCTGGAAATTTCTGCGCCATATTCGCCAGCACGAGCAGGAACTGAATCAATATCTGGCTCGTCGTATTGGCCTAAGTCTGCGGTGTAAGTGCATGGGATTGCGCCCTTGTCTCGCATCCAGGCCACAGCAACCGAGGTATCGAGACCACCAGAGAAGGCGATACCGACTTTTTCGCCAACTGGCAGTGAGGCAAGGACCTTGGACATGTTTGAAGTCTATTGGAATCTGCGTAAATGCCTTAACTGACGCAAGTATTACTGATCGGTAGCGCTAGCTTGTGACGAGGTTTGGCGCTGGATTTCCTGCAAGGATTGCCAGCGCATTTGTGGCAGCAATGTCCGCCATCGCCGCGCGAGTTTCAACTGTTGCTGATCCCAAGTGCGGAATTAAGACTGCGTTATCAAGCTCTAGTAACCCTGGATGCACCGCAGGTTCATTTTCAAAAACATCAAGGCCAGCTCCGGCAATCTCGCCGGCTTTTAGTGCATCCACCAGGGCCTGCTCATTAACAATTGGGCCACGAGCGGTGTTAATCAAAAATGCAGTTTTCTTCATTCGAGCAAATTGGTTTTCGCTCATTAAGTGATGAGTTGCTGGTGAATAAGGACAATGAAGTGAAATCACATCACTTGATTCGATTAACTCGTCCATAGACATGAACTTTGCATCCAGTTCTTCAATTACATGATCTTCGAGTGGAGTTCGTCGGGTGTAAGCAATGCTCATTCCGAAAGCTTTGGCCCGGCGAGCGGTTGCGATACCGATTTGTCCCATACCTACGATGCCAAGCTGGCGATCTTGCAATCCCATGCCAAGCATGTAAAACATTCCCCATTGCCATGGTTCTTGCGAGCGAATCACTCTTTCACCTTCGCCCAAGCGTCGAGTAGCCATCAAGATCAATGACATCGCAATATCGGCAGTTGCTTCGGTCAGCACACCTGGAGTATTTGTAACGAGTACTCCCCGCTGTTCGCACGCGGGTACATCAATATTGTTGTAGCCAACTGCCACATTCGAAACTGACTTAAGTTGTGGACCGGCTGCATCAAGCAATTCAGCATCGATTTTTTCAGTAAGCAGCGAAACTATGGCGTCAGCACCGGCAACCATAGTTAGCAGTTCAACGCGACTGATAGCAGTTTCATTTTCCCAGGCCACAACATCGTGTTCGGCCTTAAGTCGAGCTAATCCCCCGGCGGGAATCCTGCCAGTAACAACTACTAGAGACATTTATTCAGCGATCCATTCACCCATGAGTTTTAGACCATCAGAAATGTCACCGTCGTCGATTCCGGAGAATGCCAGGCGGATGTACTGCTCGGTTTCGCCTTCTTGTGGACGACCAAAGTGGCGACGAGTACAAAACGAAACACCGGTTGCATGCAGTGCTTGTTGTGCAAAGTCAGCCAGATCAGTGATGCCCTTATTGGCCATTGCTTCGGTGACATCTGGGAATAAGTAGAAACCAGCTTCTGGGGTATGAACTTTCACGCCCGGCATTTGGCGAAGTAATGCAAGAGCGGTATCGCGGCGCTGCTTTAAAGTGTTCAGCATTACTGGCACACCTGATTGGTCACCTGTGATTGCCTCTAGGCCGCCGTACTGGACGAAGTGCGTAGTGCAGGATTCATCGTTGGTGTTTAGCTTGGCAATAACATCAGCAATTTCTTTTGGCGCGATAGCAGCGCCAAGGCGCCAACCTGTCATCGCAAACTTCTTTGAGTAAGTGTAAAGAATTACCGTGCGCTCAGCCATTCCTGGCAGCGATGCAATGGACTTTGACTTACCTGCGTAACGCATTTCAAAGTAGGCCTCATCAGAAAGCACATATAGATCGTTAGCGATCGCAATTTCAGCGATCGCTTCTCGCTCAGCATCAGTTGACTCGGCGCCATTTGGATTTTGTAAGTCGTTGTAAACAATTGCTTTCGTCTTTGGAGTAATCAAAGACTTAATTTGATCAATATCTATGCTGAACCCGGTGCCAGTTGCTACGTAACGGTAAGGCTTAGCAATTCCTCCGAAGTATTCGATCTGGCTTTCGTAAATTGGGTAACCCGGATTTGGGTAAAGGACTTCATCGCCTGGGTTCATGATCGTCTGGATGAACTTGGTGATGACTGGCTTTCCACCAGGCTGAATGACCACGTTTGTAGCATCAAAGTTCAGGCCGCGATCACGACCGACATCATTGGCCAGTGCTTCGCGCAGCTGAGGAATACCAGCACCTGGGCAGTATCCCGTCTTGCCATCTGCAATTGCCCGGTTCATGGCATCCACAATGTTTTGAGATGTGGGCAAATTCAGGTCACCTAAGTGAAATGGGAATATGCGATTACCTTTTGAGCCCCATTCAGCCGCAGCTAATGACACAGCAAACGCAGTTTCAGTACCTAAATTTTCTAACCGTGTTGCTAACGCCATGACAATGTCCCCAGAAAGTTTCGGATGATTCCGCCATTTTATCGACGGTTACTACTACTTGCCATTCATGGTGCAACCGTTGGCATAACGGGTGCTCACATCGTGGAACTGACTAGGAATATTTCCTAGACTGCCCGCTTTTTAACCGATCGCAAACGTCCACGGCCCGTGTGGGTGTAAAGGTCTTTTGGCCCGATTGGGGTTGGAACTAATTCAATGTCCACTCCAATACCCCGTTGCACACTCTGCTTATAGATGTACTCAAGCGTGGAGAAATCTTCGATGGCAAATCCCACTGAGTCAAAAATCGTGACCTGGTCTTCGCTATCGCGTCCCGCAACAGTGCCGGCCAGAACTT
>CAFBIX010000075.1_pt1 | contig 6944 bp, 13 predicted proteins | sample 7267961 | NCBI WGS metagenome assembly CAFBIX01 (sample SAMEA6814020, study PRJEB35770) | freshwater metagenome | biome: Freshwater; feature: Freshwater reservoir; material: water | place: Czech Republic | collected 2016-04-20 | depth 30m m | reverse complement strand
CGTCGAGGGAACAATAAAGGGGTGAGACATGAGAAATAAACGGTATCGCATTAATCCGCGCCGGCAAAAAGGTGGACCGTTCGACCTGTTCGGGGAAATCCCGGTATTGACCACAGACCTGGATGACTGGATGGCGCTGGTGGCCCCCAGAATTAGTGCCTGGCGACGCGACTGGTACATCCGCGGGTATGACGTACCCGGCAAAATCCGCGCCGCTAAACTAGCCGGCGCGTGGCCGCCTACTCCAGAGGCACAATCGACTGCTCGATGAGCTGGTGCGGGTAGTCCTCCAGGCCGGCCGGTGAATCCGCTGCTGCGGCCGGCCGGATGGTGAGTTGGTCGATGATCGGTTGCGCCTCAGGCCACTGCCGGGCGTAATCTTTCCAGCCTTCAGGCGGAACCACGGCGCGGAGCTTCCCGTCGGTGGAATGCACCAGCGCGCCGCTTGAATCGGTTTCGAAGGTATGCGTGACGAATTGCATCCCGCCGGCGCCCTGCGCCTGTTTCCAGCCCTGTAGCGGTGCAATCATTGAAATCGGAATCATGGTGTGCTCACTCCCTTTTGGTGGTTGGGCGGAATGCCGTGCGAGTCCATGCGACGGTGCGCGGCCTGGACGGATTCCCGCAGATAGTCAATATGCACGGTGATCTGTGCCAATTTCACCTGGACGGCCACGAACGACGCCAGGCCGCTGGCTATGCCAGCGGCCAGCGCCGAGAGTAGCCAATCGGGCATTACTGCTGGTTCGCCGTGGAAGGCGTGGCGACGCCGCCAATGCCGACGGCGGCCGCAATCCCATGCCACAAAGGCGCATAGGCCGGCAGCATTTGCAGCGCCACCATGTAGGCCAGTCCCGCGCCCATCATGGTATTGGATTCTCCGAGACGTTTACGTAGCCAGCCCATATTGCCCCCTATGCCATGAGTCCGAGATCGGACAGGATCGATGAAAAATAATTCTTGGTTTCGGCCGGTGCTTTCGCCAGGCCTTTTCGTGCCACGTTGCCCTGCCCCCAGTTGTAGGCGGCCAGCGCCTGCCCCCAGTCGCCGAAACGAGCGTAGAGCTGCGCCATGTAGCGCCCTGCCCCATCAATCGCCTGGGACGGGTTCAACGGGTCAATGCCCATCTCTGCGGCCGTGGCCGGCATAAATTGCGCGATGCCCAGCGCCCCGGCCGGTGATTTGATTTGCCCGAAAATGATCGAGGGTTTGTAGCTGCTTTCCTGTTGCAGCTGGCGCGCCAGGAGTCCCGGCGGTAGGCCATAGCGACTTTCTGCTGCGGTAATGTCGGCCATGTAGGGTGCGGCCGCTGCCGGCGGTGTCCAGACTTTACGCGCTGTGTTCATGATGCTGGTCCCGAAATTGTCGAGCAGCGCGCTGGCCTGGTGGATGGCTTCCTCGATGATGCCCGGCGCTGGCGTGTCGGCCGTGTCGGCGCTGATGCCGAAATCGCCCGTGCCGCTTGCGCCGGTCGCGCTGCCGGTTGCCCCTGGCATTTCACGAATGGCGCGAGCGATGGGAATAGACAAGCCCAGGAGAATCGCAGCGGGGAGAAGATAGCGCACATTAAAGCTCGTCGAAATCAAACGACGTATAACAGTCGGTCAGCACATCGCCACCAGCGACGAGTAATCCATATCCCGGTGGCAATTTAATTGGTTTTTCGAATGCCAATTGCATCGTGACTTTTAAAACTGCTGATCCTAAAAGAGCGATTCGAGTGCCGGGTGGAGCCGCAGAGGTGGCCGCTCTCATTTCGGCGACCGACACAGCGCCGGACAAATTTTTATTTGTGCCTGTTCCATAAAGGGTTGCCAACGCTGCATTGTGCGTTCGGATTTCCACTGGACTAGTTGATGTCGTCGACAGAATCAATAACTTTTTAACGTAAACATTTTTGGTTGATGCGACCGGATTAAAAATTTCGCACATCGGATATTGCGCGGCGACAGCGCCTTGCCCGGCAAAACCATAGAATGATTTTCCCGAATCTGTTACTGCCTGGCCGCCATCCACAACACTGATACTGTTCAGCACCGAAACTCCAGCCGCATTCGACGGAATAAAATTTACGTCTGTCCCGTAAATAATGCGAATAGATAGGCCAGCTTGTGCCACATTCTCGATGCTGATTTGCGTGAACGGAACGGCGAACGCTGCACCAGGGTAAATGCCGACAGGCGTGGAACCAGGCGCAATGTCCTCAAAATGAACGTAGGCCACGCCGCTCGATGGCCGCTGGTCGATGTAGAAAAAATTGCCGCTGATCGGCAGCACCAGTTGCGTGCCGGCCGCGAGGCTTCGCGCCGTCGACAAGTCCACATCAATGTAGAACGGCCGCGATTGCAGCTGGTTGCGTACCGCGCCAAAATCAGTTGACGGTTTGCGAATGCCTGGGAAATATTGTTGATCGTTCATAGTCGCCCCTTACGGTCGCATCGTTCGGCCGGTGGCCGCGCCGCCTGCGTTGCTGGTGAATCCGATGGAATAGCCCAACGTCGACAGGTCGTTGTTCTGATCGGCCTGGTAGCTTCCGATCTGCTTGTAGATGGCCGCGAGTTTTTCGGCGGTGGGCCCGGCCGGCGTCGGTGCCGTGATCTGGTTGTCAATGGCTTCCTGGTCAGGATTCCACCAGCGCCACACAGCGCCGGCCAGCGTGTCGTCCTTCATGCCCGTGACGGCCTGAACGGCTTTATCGGCGCTGGTAATCACGACGTTGGTGTTGCTGAGCGGGTTGACCTGGTTGCCCAGGTCGCTGATGGCCTGGCCTATTTCTTTCTTTTTGGAAACGACTTGCCAAGCGACATATCCCACGGCCGCGAGTGCCGCCAGTGCCAAGACGCCGCCGCCGGTGAGTTTCATTTTTTGGAGCGCGCCAGGCCGATGACGGCAATGATGACGCCGATGATCGTGAGGTACGTCAGGAGCGACGTCGAGCCGCCGCCGCCCATGTTTCGCTGTGCTTGCGCAAGCTGAACGTCGGCCATCGACTTCTGCGTGTCGGCGTTGCGCTGCGCGATGTAGCTTTGCGTATCCCGGTTCAGGCGCGCCGTCGACAGGGAATCACTGGCCGATTGCAAGCCCATGTAAGCGTTTATGGCCGATACGGCCACATTAGCGACGGATTGGAAACGGTCGAGCGGATCGGTTGCTGTGCCGCCGCCGCCGGTCAGCATGGTGGTATCGAACGTCTGCCCGAAATCGGCCTTAGGGTCGAGCAGGCTTCCTTGTGCGCGTATGTCGTCTTCCCAGCTCATGAATTATCCCTTGTAAAAAGCGGCCGCGACCAGGCCGACGCCGATGACGCCGACGGCAATGATCCCGGCGTTAATCCAGCTCGATGCCGAGCTGCTCGACTGCGTGGCACTGTCGCCGCCCGAATTCAGCGGAACACTGGCAAATGCCCTGGTTGGCGTGGCGGCCGTGGTGCCGGTCAGTGACTTCGCGCCGGTTCCGGCCGCGACGGTGGCCAGCGTGGCCGCTGCGCCGGCGACCTTGCCGGCGCTGGTCAATGCGTCGGTGGCCGTTTTAAGGGTGCTGGCGGTGTTCGCCGCGCTGATGGCGCTGGTGATCGATGACGCCGTCGGCAGCGCCATCCAGGCGTTTGCTCCGGATGCTGCCTGAGCGCCCCAGGCTAAGTCCTGCGCGTCGATCGCGGCCGCGATACCCGATCCAGCGCCGGCCGCGTTACCGGATGCCCACGCGCCCCAGGCCGCGTCCTGGGCGTCAATGGCGGCCGCGATGCCGCTGCCGCTTGCGCCGAATAAACTTGTACCAGCCAGCGCGGATCCGCCGGCAATCAAACCACCGATGACCAGGCCAGCTTTCAACAGGCCGGCATTCATGCCTTCCATGTTGTCGTTTTTTATTTTCAGTTCTGCGTCGCGCTGGATGCCGGCATTCTTCGCTGTTTGGAAGCTCGCGCCGTTGGCGTCCAGCTGATACGCCTTCAACGCGTCGTTGCCGGTGCGGTCGAGAATGTTGTTGAAAATCTGAACGTCGTTTGCGCCCAATAGCCAGCCGCTGCCGCCAGGCAGCGCCCAGCCGAAACCCGGTGCCGCGTCTGCCGCTGCTTTGTTGAAGTCGAAATTGGAAAGTCCGGCCGCGCTGGCCGCGTCGGCCAGCATTTTGCCGACGCTGCCGGTTGCGCCGTAGAACGACTTATTGTCGAATTCATTGGCGACCGAAAAATTATTCGACCAGGAACCAGCGCCGGAATAATTAAACGGTTTCGACAGTGAGCTGGCACCAGTGATGGTGTCAACCCAATAGATGATTGAACCATCCTCGCCGCCCGAAATTTGCTTCCATGCCATGCGACGATTAGCAGAGCGTTTTCACGCCCTGCCCCTGTGGATGGATTAGCCGGGGAAAATCATTTCGGTGATGACGGCCTGATACTTATTGTTCGCGCCGCCGACCACATCCAGGAGCGCCACAGGTTCAGCCTGGCGCGTCACGTCCCATAGTTCCGTCATGTTCGCGTCATGGTCGCCCTTGGACAACAGATCGGCCGAGTAGTATCCGGCCGTCATTTGCCCATAATCGGCATTGTTTTTGGCGCGCAGATTGACGCCTGCCAGATTAAGCCGCACATCTTGACCGGCCGACAGCGTGACGTTGTTCAGAACGGCCGCGCTGGGTTCGCCAGCGGTGACAGCGCCTTCGGTGCGGATGAAAACGCTCTTGATGAGGTTCCCGGCCGGCAGGCGTTGAATCAGCGCGGTGTTGGAGGATGCAACGGCCTGCTCCACGTAGGAAACCTTTTTCAAGGCGACCGGCGACGTCATGAAATCGCCTTTGTTGTCGGTTTCTTCGACCAGCTCGGAGGAGAAAACATCCACGGTCGGGGTGCCGGAGAAAGCGACCGTGCCGCCGACGAATGCGTCGGCTGCCTGGCCGAATGTCAAGCGCAGCTGGAACAGGCTCAAGTAGCGCGAACGGAAATTCGAGTCCTTCGGTCGCACGCCGTCGACGTTCATGAAGTCGATGACGCCGATGGCCTCAGTCGAGTAGGTGGCCACAGCGACGCCGCTCGGAGGCGTGGTAGCTCGAGCGCCGGATTGCGTCAACAGGCGCTGGTAGTTGCCCAGGGACGAAAACCAGAACGGCGCGCTATACAGCGTATTCTTGCCGTCGGCGATGACTTCCACACGGGAAACGAGCTGTGCCGGCGCTTCGGTGCGAACGCTGGTGGCCAGTACCGTGACTTGCAGCGACGCATTGATACGCAGAAAAATCGACTCGTAATCGTAGGCGCGAGGCAGATCGAGCGTGGCAAAGCCGCCAGCCGTGATCGACATCGTGCCGATTTTGCGAATCAGTCGGAATTGCTTGGCCATGTTCGTGTCCCTTGTGTGGTTGTCTGTCAGCTGGGTCGGTTACTGTCCGACGATGGCAGCGCGCAGCGGGGCGACGCGGAAGATGATCGCCATTGTTACGGCAGTGACCAGAGCAGCTTTGAGATAGTGGTTCATGATGAAATGTCCTTTTCGTGAATGGGAGAGTGCATCGCCATCATTTCCCTCGTCTAGCCCCCTGTCGAGCGACACTCGGTCGGCCGGCCGGCCGGTCGGGTTGTTTTTTGACCAGGAGCGACTTGCCGGTCAGTTTGCCGTCGCGTTTGTCCCGTTCGAAATACTCGTGGCCAATCAATCCGCGCATATCCTCGATGGAAACACCGACCGATCCGGCGACCGATTTAATGCTGGCGTCGGTGTTCAGCCGGCCGGCGCGGATGACGGATGCCAGGTCAAACACGGTTTTGGAAATCTCAGCTGGCCGCTGCGATGCGAGCAGTACCGACACGCCATGCTTCCGGCCGCGCCGGATGATCCACTGGAACGATGCCGGGGATTCTCGAAACGACGGGCCGATGAAGTCGGCCAGTTCGTCGCACACGAACGTGACCGGCGCACGTGACGCCGGCGGGGTTTGACCTGGTTGCGGATCCACCAGCCAGCGCACCATGCGACAGATTTGGTCGAATTGCTTTTCGGCCGTGTTGCGGTCGATGGCCGGCCGGAACCGGGTCGAAAAATGCGGGTGCACCAGGGAGCGGTAAAAGTCTCCAAGGGAATCGTGCAAGTAACCGGCGTCCGGGTATTCTCCGTCCGGGTCGATAACGACCAGGCGCGCCGGCCGGGTGGCGGCCAGCTCGGACTTGATGCGGTAGGATTTGCCCGATTCCGGCGCGCCACAGCAAAAAACCAGCCGATGGTGCGCGTCGGTTTTCAAGCGGTCGGGGTTGCGTCGGCAGCGGCCGCTTGCGCGGTGGCTTCCCGATCCGCTCGGATCGCCTGCGTGGTTTTGGCCACAATCGGCAGCGTTGCCATGCCGGCGACCAGGTAGATGGAAAACTTGCCCATGTCAAAATCGTGCTTACGCATGACGGGTGCCCAGGCCGCCGCCAGGCGACGTTTCGCCTGGTCGGTGTAGATCGGCGCGCAGCTGGGGGAATACACGGACAGCATTTCGCCGATACATTCCCACAGCGAATAGGCTTCCTCTGTCCAGTGATCGTCGAGGTTCACCAGTTGCCCAGGTGGCGCGCCTGGTGCGCCAGCTGCGCCGCTCATTGCATCGACTTCTGCCAAGATGGCCGGATCGAGTCCCGGCGTCGGTTCAGAGTTCATCGAGCCAGCCCCCTGATTTTTTCGGTGCCGGTTCGGGGAAAGTGACTTTTTCACTTCCATGATCGGCCGATTGTTCGGCCGCTCTCACGGCCGCCGCCGCGACCGGCGATTTTGCAAAGCCCTGGAATTTGCAGTGTGGGCAGATAAACGACGCCGCCCCTGCTTTGGCTTCGCGCCATTCTCCTGACCCGTGACCACAGGCCGGGCATTTCGCCAGCTTAATTACGGTCGCTATTGTCGCCCCTTTTCCAACATTGAATTTCTTTCGTCCAATTTGGCCAGCGCCACATCGAGCCGCTTCCAGACCAT
>CAFBIX010000035.1_pt1 | contig 14204 bp, 11 predicted proteins | sample 7267961 | NCBI WGS metagenome assembly CAFBIX01 (sample SAMEA6814020, study PRJEB35770) | freshwater metagenome | biome: Freshwater; feature: Freshwater reservoir; material: water | place: Czech Republic | collected 2016-04-20 | depth 30m m | reverse complement strand
GCTTGGCTTGAACGCGGTCAAGGCTAATTAGGTCGCCAACGGCAACTTTCTCCTGGCGGCCACCAGCACGAACGATCGCGTACACGAGGTATCTCCTTGAACTAATGCTTGTTTCGGGTGAAAACCCTAAGTCTTAAGCCTCATAAGGTTACGGACTCAAGGGCCTTAGGGTCAAACCGAGACAGGCTCTTCTGGGTTGGATTCAGTGGTTATTTCTGCGGAATGGTCGTGAGAATGGTCATTATTTCCCTTTTTGCCCTTATTTTTAGGGGTTTTGCTGGAGTCATGACCTTCCATGTTTACGACAGCGCCGCGACCTTGGCAGTGGTCACAGGTTTCGCTGAAAACTTCCAATAACCCAGCGCCAATGCGCTTTCGGGTCATTTGAACTAGCCCTAATGAGGTCACTTCAGCTACCTGGTGCTTGGTTCGATCTCGACCTAGGCACTCAATTAGGCGACGGATAACTAGATCGCGGTTGCTTTCCAGCACCATGTCGATGAAGTCGATGACAATGATTCCACCGATATCGCGGAGTCTAAGTTGACGAACGATTTCTTCGGCAGCTTCCATGTTGTTCTTGGTTACAGTCTGCTCGAGGCTGCCACCTTGACCAATGAATTTGCCGGTGTTTACGTCAACCACAGTCATTGCTTCAGTGCGATCAATAACTAGTGAGCCACCTGAAGGTAGATAAACCTTGCGATCTAGCGCCTTGGCAATTTGCTCATCGATTCGGTACTCGGCAAACACATCATTGGTGCCAACATACTTTTCAAGACGATCAGCTAAGTCTGGCGCAACATAACTTACATACTGCTCAACGGTTTCCCAGGCGTCAGCACCAGAAACAATTAACTTCTTAACGTCTTCGTTAAAGATGTCGCGCACAACCTTGATTGAAATATCAGGTTCGCCGTAAAGCATGGTTGCAGGCGATGCTGACTTTGACTTGGCTTCAATGTCTAACCACTGCGCGGCCAGACGGGCTACGTCGCGACCTAATTCTTCTTCGCTAGCTCCTTCAGCAGCAGTGCGAACAATTACACCGGCGTCTTCTGGAACGACAGCTTTCAAAATTGTCTTTAGTCGGGAGCGTTCGCGATCTGGAAGTTTTCGAGAAATACCAGTCATTGGATTGTTCGGGACATAAACCAAGAATCGACCAGGTAGGGAGATTTGACTTGTTAGTCGCGCGCCCTTTTGACCAACTGGATCTTTAGTTACCTGGACAAGTACGGTGTCGCCAGATTTAAGGGCAGTTTCGATTTTCTTAGGCTGTCCGTCAAGACCAGCTGCATCCCAGTTAACTTCGCCGGCATACAACACTGCATTTCTACCCTTGCCGATGTCAACGAACGCAGCTTCCATACCTGGCAGCACGTTTTGTACTCGACCTAGATAAACGTTTCCAACTAGTGAGCCACTGCTGGACTGATTGATGTAGTGCTCCACTGCGATGCCGTCTTCTAGAACTGCAATTTGAGTGCGAGCGCCCTGTTGGCGAACTACCATTACGCGTTCGACGTTTTCACGACGAGCTAAGAATTCAGATTCCGTCAAAATTGGCGCGCGACGACGACCATTGTCGCGGCCATCTCTACGACGAGCTCGCTTTGCATCTAGTCGAGTAGATCCTGAGTCATTGTCGGAACCATCACGAGTGCGCTTGCGGCTGCGCTTACGAGCCGATGCTGCCTCAGCCGATTCAGTTGAATCTTCGTCGCTGGCTTCACTTGTAGCTTCGTCTTGATCCGTGGCGTCAGTGCCCGTAGCTGATTTAGCTCGGTTCTTGTTCTTGCCACCACGACGATTGCGGTTGCGGTTGCGGTTGTTGCTGCGCTCTTCGCCAGACTCGGATTCTTCAGAATTAGATGTTGTTTGCGCCTCGTCGGAAGCGGTTGGCTTCTTTGCTGGAGCCTTCTTGGTCTGGCCCTTTTTGGCTACAGAAGGTACAGCTTCATCGCTGGCACTCTTAGCAGCTGCCTTTTTCTTGGCTGGTGCCGCGGCAGTAACTGGCGCAGACTGAAATACCGGAACTGCAATTGGTGCTTTCTTGGCAGCAGCAGCCTTTTTCTTGACTGGGGCCTTTTCAGCTTTATCAGCCTTTGCAGCAGGGGCATCAACTGGTGGGCCAGCAGGTCGCCCTGCGGCACGTCGACGTGGTTTTGATTCTGGTGTTACATCGTTTCCCGACATGAAAGTCGTCTCCTATCGCACAAAACCTATGCCGTAGCACTTCGGTCTTGCGTTCACTCACGCCCTAGGGCGCATAAGCCTATGTAGTGACGATGTCGGGCTCACGCTTGTGTGGCTTCACGGTCCAAGGAGAACGGATCCCCTACGGACCAACCATCTTCAAGCAAAGGGCCTTGCGCTAGTCGAGTTACCCGAGGGGGAATCTCCTGCACAAAGTCCGCAACTTTTGTCAGAGCTGCCAGAACATCGTCGGGTCGAACAGCTGGCACGCCATGCCGAACGACTACTTGAAGTATGGCACAGTCAGCGCCCAACTCCACATTTGCCCGAATTACTGCGGTTCTGGCGTCAAAAGTTCGAACGCCGGACTTGGTCATTCGCTCCACTAGCACCTCAGCAGCGGCCATAAATGTCACTACTGCAGATTCCAGAGTTTCTTTAGAAGTGCCGGGAAGTTCAATCTGCCAGTGACTTGCCTCAAGTCGGGCCACGAAATCAGGGGTCCGAGCTTCAACTACAGCCAAAATATCTAGGCCTGGCGGCAAAACTTCATCTAAGACTGCGCGCAGCTTTTCAGGGTCAACTAATTGCACCACACCGATTTCAACGTATTCGGCTTCACTTGCTACTCCCGTCGGAGCGGCATTTGCATAGGAAATTTTTGGATGCGGCGAGAATCCAGCGCTGTATGCCATCGGCACGCCTGCTCGCTTTAACGCGCGTTCAAAAGCCCGCTGAAAATCGCGATGTGAAGTAAAGCGAAGTCGATCGCGCTTAGCATGTTGAATTCTTAATTTCTGAACCGCAGGAATTATCTCGCGACCAGGATCACGATCACGCGCCACTTGTAGCAGCTACTCGCGAAGGAATTGTTGGCATTGGCAACATCACTGCGTTAGTTGGACCAACTTGAATTTCAGTACCCATGTGATCGCAAACGCCACAGTCAAAACATGGCGTCCAGCGGCAGTCATCAACTTCGACTTCGGATAACGCATCTTGCCAATCGTCCCAAAGCCATTCTTTGTCTAAACCTGAATCTAAGTGATCCCAAGCTAGAACTTCCGATAACTCGCGCTCGCGAATTGTGTACCAATTTACGTCTACTGCTTCATCGGCAAAGGCAATTTCTGCAGCGGCCATCCATCGGTCATACGAGAAATGCTCACTCCAGCCATCAAAGCGCTGGCCATCTCGCCAAACTTGCTCAATTACTTTTCCAACTCGACGATCACCACGTGACAGCAAACCTTCGACAACACCTGGTTTGCCATCGTGGTAACGAACGCCGATAGATTTTGCAAAAGCTTTATCTTGACGAATTGCATCACGGAGTTTGTATAACCGGGCATCAGTAGTTTCGTGATCAAGCTGCGCTGCCCACTGGAATGGAGTGTGCGGTTTAGGTACAAAGCCACCAATGGATACTGTGCAACGAATGTCGTTTCGTCCGGAAGCCTCGCGGCCAGCCTTGATAACTTCGTGTGCCAGCCGAGCAATCTGTAATACGTCTTCGTCTTCTTCAGTTGGTAGGCCACACATGAAGTACAACTTCACTTGCCGCCAGCCTGATGCGTAAGCCGCTGTAACCGTGCGAATCAAGTCTTCTTCGGTAACCATTTTGTTGATTACTTTGCGAATGCGCTCACTGCCACCTTCGGGAGCGAAAGTTAAACCACTGCGTCGGCCATTGCGCGAAAGTTCATTTGCTAAATCGATGTTGAAGGCATCCACTCGAGTGCTCGGAAGCGAAAGTGAAGTCTGAGTATTTTCATACCTATCAGCCAACCCTTTTGCGATCTCGGCAATTTCACTATGGTCCGCGCTAGATAGGGAAAGTAAGCCAATTTCTTCGTAGCCAGTCTTGGCTAAGCCATTTGCCACCATGTCCGCGATCGTCGTCATTGATCGTTCCCGAACTGGACGGGTAATCATTCCGGCTTGGCAGAATCGACATCCGCGTGTGCAGCCACGGAAAATTTCAACGCTCATACGTTCGTGAACGCTTTCGGCGATTGGCACAAGTGGCGCCTTTGGATATGGCCATTCATCTAGATCCATCACGGTGTGCTTTGCCACTCGCCATGGCACTCCTGGGCGATTTGGCGCTACCCGGCGAATGCGACCATCTTCTAAGTATTCGACGTCATAAAACGCTGGCACATACATCACGCCAGATTTTGCTAGGCGCATTAATAGCTCTTCGCGGCCGCCAGGGCTGCCAGCATTTTTAAAGTCAGCAATGATGTCGGTGATTGCTAGAACAGCTTGTTCCCCATCGCCAAGTACAGCGCCGTCGATGAACGTGGCAATGGCTTCTGGATTAAATGCCGCATGTCCACCGGCAATTACTAGTGGATGAGTCTCGTCGCGATCGGCAGCATGCAGTGGCACACCAGCTAGGTCAATCGCGGTGAGCATATTGGTGTAGCCAAGCTCAGTTGAAAATGACACTCCAAGGGCATCAAATGCGCCAACTGGTCGATGGGCATCGACAGTGAACTGTGGCACGCCATTTTCGCGCATCAATTTTTCTAAGTCTGGCCAAACTGCATAGGTACGTTCGCAAAGTGTGTCTTGGCGTTCATTCAAAACTTCATAAAGAATCTGAACGCCTTGATTTGGGATGCCAACTTCGTAAGCATCGGGATACATCAAGCACCAACGAACTATGGTGTCGTCCCATTGCTTGATGACGGCATTTAATTCGCCACCAACATATTGAACAGGTTTTTACACCCGAGGCAATAACTGTTCCAGTGCCGGAAATACAGACTGGACTGTCATTTAGAACCCTTTACAAGTTGGGAAAGAACAGAGCAATTTCGCGCGCTGCTGATTCTGGTGAATCCGAACCGTGCGAAACATTGAATTGAGTTTCAGTTGCCAGATCGCCACGGATTGTGCCCATTGCAGCATTGGCTGGATTGGTAGCACCCATCATGGTCCGCCAAGCGGCAATTGCTTCATTGCCCTCAATCACAGCAGCTACAAGTGGTCCACCTGAAATGAAGTCAACTAAATCTTTAAAGAACGGCTTATCTGAATGCTCACCGTAATGAGTTTCAGCAAGGGAGCGCTCTAAAGTTCGCATATCAAGGGCAACGATTTTGAAGCCTTTACGCTCAATGCGCGAAATCACTTCGCCAACTAGGCCGCGTTCGACGCCATCTGGCTTTACTAGGACAAGGGTACGTTCTGACATGCTCTTAATCTTAAAGGGTTTCTCGGGCTGCCTTAGCCTCGTCGACTTTCTTACTTAACGCAATGGCTAGTGCCCATATCAATAGGAAAAGCACGCCTGGAAATAGCATCGGTCGAACCGCAAATCCGGCGCCGATGATGATTAGTTGCACCACAATTCCAGTAGTAATCGCGCCTCGTCGGTCATGGCGAACCCCGCCAATAGCCACAATGCAAAGGACCATGAGTAGAAATGTCACCCAAAGTGTTGTGGATTTATCTACGCCATACACAACAATCGAAATCGGTATCGATAGTCCAATAACTATGGCTTCGAAAAACAAAATGGCACTGCCCATAACTTTCATTAGGCCTTACCTCGTCCCATGATTGCTCTGCCTGCTGCTGCGGTAACTACTGATCCAGTAACTACAACTCCGATGCCATTCATTCCCGCTTCATCCGCCATCTCTATTGCGCGGTCTATTGCGCTAGTTAAGTTTGGTGCTTCGTGCACGCGATCTTCACCGAAAACTTGAATGGCTAGGTCTGATAAATCGTGAGCCGACATCGCGCGCGCTGCGCCATTCCAAGTAACAACCACATCTGTCATTACTGGTTCGAGCGCTTGTAAAACACCTAAGACATCTTTATCAGCCATTACTGAAACAACACCAATAGTTTGATCGAACGTAAATGACTCTTCGAGCGCGGTAGCTAACACTGCAGCGCCGTGTGGATTGTGCGCAGCATCAACAATCACAGTTGGACTTCGGCGCACTACTTCAAGTCGGCCAGGAGAAGTTACGGTGCCAAATCCTTCGCGGATGGCATCAATGTCTAATGCCAACGTGCCACCAAAGAAAGCTTCAACTGCTGCTAACGCCACAGATGCATTTGCTGCTTGGTGCGCGCCAAACAGCGGTAACAAAATTTCTTCATAAGTTCCGTTTAAGCCATCCAAAGATAAAACTTGGCCACCGATCGCTAATGCGCGATCACGAACGGAAAATTCAACACCTTGTCGGGCAACCATCGCATCGACTAATGCAATTCGCTTCAGTAAAACTTCAGCTGGAATCAGATCTTGATATGAAAGCACAGCAATCGATCCGGCTTTGATGATTCCAGATTTCTCGGTTGCAAGTAACTCCACGGTGTCACCCAAGTAATCCGCGTGATCCATACCAATCGGTGTGACCACACTTACAAGCGGTGAAACAACGTTGGTTGCATCCCAAGTGCCGCCCATTCCAACTTCGACTACGGCAACATCAACTGGCGCATCAGCAAATGCGGCAAATGCCATTCCGGTTAAAACTTCAAAGTAAGACATGGCTGGTCCGCCGTTTGCCAAACTTTCGCTATCTACGATCGCAAGGTAAGGCTCAAGCTCGTCATAAGTTTCCACAAACTTATCTGCTGGAATTGGATCGCCATTAAGTCTGATTCGCTCTGTAACTTGATGTAAGTGCGGGCTTGTCACTAGACCAGTGCGCAGTCCCATAGACCTAAGCAGCGATTCAATCATCCGAGCCGTGGAAGTTTTGCCATTAGTTCCAGTCACGTGGATTACTGGGTAGGCGAACTGGGGATCTCCCAAAAGTGTCATTAAATGGCTGATTCGATCCAAACTTGGTTCAATTTTGGTCTCGGGCCAGCGGGATTCCAAGACCTCTTCAACGCGCGCTAGTTCCTGGAGGTCCGGCAAAGTCATGGATTCATTCTAAGTGTCTGGCATTGTCTAGGATTAGTGTCCATGAGCGCGCAACGAATGCCAGATAAGCCAACACTTGATGGACTAGAAACCAAGTGGATGCAGGTCTGGGATCAGGCAGGTACATATACCTTTGACCGCAGCGCTACTCGCGAAAACGTATTCAGCATTGATACCCCACCGCCGACAGTAAGTGGGTCGTTGCACGTAGGTCACGTATTTTCTTACACCCACATCGATTGTGTTGCTCGCTACCAGCGCATGAATGGTAAGTCAGTTTTTTACCCAATGGGCTGGGATGACAACGGTTTGCCAACTGAGCGCCGGGTCCAAAACTACTTTGGGGTTCGCTGCGATCCTTCGTTGCCATATGACGCTGCCTTTGTGCCACCAACTGAACCTGGAAAAGATCAACTGCCGATTTCTCGCCGCAACTTTGTTGAACTATGCGAGCAGCTAACAATCGAAGATGAGAAAGCATTTGAAGAATTGTGGCGCCGACTTGGAACTAGTGTCGATTGGAACTTGACTTACCAAACTATTGATTCCAGGGCTAGGTCCGTTTCCCAGCACATGTTCCTAAATAACTTAGAGCGTGGCGAGGCTTATCAAAGCGAGGCGCCAACACTTTGGGATGTAACTTTCCGAACTGCAGTTGCGCAAGCTGAACTCGAAGATCGCGAACGCCCAGGTGCTTATCACCGAATTTCATTCCATAAACCAGATGGCACTGCGCTATTTATTGAAACGACTCGACCAGAATTAATACCTGCCTGTGTTGCGCTAGTTGCTCATCCTGACGACGAAAGGTACCAACCACTATTTGGTACCACTGTGACTTCGCCAATCTTTGGGGTTGAAGTTCCTGTTGTTGCACACACCTTGGCCGATCCAGAAAAAGGATCTGGCATCGCAATGATTTGTACTTTCGGTGACACCACTGACGTCACTTGGTGGCGCGAATTGCAATTGCTAACCCGTCCAATCATTGGCTGGGATGGTCGCATCATTAGTGAAGTTCCAGATTGGATTACTTCAGAACTCGGTAAGAACGCTTATTCAGCGCTAGCTGGACTGACTGCGCATTCAGCCAAGGAAAAAATGGCTGAACTGCTTAAAGAATCCGGTGACCTCGAAGGCGAAATTCGTCCAATTGTTCACCCAGTTAAGTTTTTTGAAAAAGGCGATAAGCCCCTTGAAATTGTTACTACTCGTCAGTGGTACATCCGCAATGGTGGACGTGATGCTGACTTACGTGCTGAATTAGTTGCTAGCGGCCAACAGATCACTTGGCACCCTGACCACATGAAAGTTCGTTACCAAAACTGGGTTGAAGGATTAAATGGTGACTGGTTAATTTCGCGCCAACGTTTCTTTGGTGTCCCAGTTCCGGTTTGGTATGGCCTGGATGCTGATGGCAATCCAGTGTGGGACAAGATTTTGGTTCCGGATGTGAAGTCGTTGCCAATCGATCCATCAACAGATGCACCTGTTGGCTACACCGAAGATCAACGCGGCGTACCTGGCGGATTCATGGGCGACCCTGATGTCATGGACACTTGGGCTACTTCCTCACTAACGCCACACATCGCAGGTGGCTGGAGTTTCGATGAAGATTTATGGAACCGAGTTTGGCCATTCGACGTACGACCACAGGCTCACGAAATTATTCGTACTTGGTTATTTGGCAGTGTTGTTCGAGCTCACTTAGAAGAAAAAGTTTTGCCTTGGAAGCATGCATTGATCTCAGGTTGGATTTTGGATCCGGATCGCAAGAAGATGTCCAAGTCCAAAGGCAACGTTGTTACTCCCCTGGATTTGCTAGACGAACATGGCAGTGATGGCGTTCGCTACTGGGCAGCCAGTGGCCGTCCAGGTACTGACACCGCGTTCGATGTCGGCCAGATGAAGATTGGTCGCCGCTTAGCAACCAAGATTCTCAATGCCAGCAAGTTCGTATTGCTGCAAGGAAGCGCCACTCCCGAATCTGTCACTGAGCCAATTGATAAAGCCTTGTTGGCTGCGCTTGCCGATGTAGTTGACGAAGCTACAAAAGCATTTGAAGCCTTTAACTACACCAAGGCCATGGAAGCAGCAGAAGTATTCTTCTGGGCTTTTTGTGATGATCACTTGGAACTTGTTAAAGATCGTGCCTATGGGCTAGCTGGCGAAGAAGCTGCTGCTTCCGCTCGCGCTGCGCTGACCATAACCCTTGATACTTTGCTAAAGCTTTTTGCACCCTTCTTGCCATTCGTAACCGAAGAAGTTTGGTCTTGGACTCACGAAGACTCAGTACATAAATCCAGCTGGCCAACATCTGAGTCCTTGCGGGCATTCAATGGTGATGCTTCCCTACCGGCAGTCTCGGCAGAGATTTTGTCGCAACTTCGTAAGTCAAAGAGTGAAGCCAAGGTTTCCATGAAGGCAGATATCGCAACAGCCAAAATTAGTGCCCCAGCTGTAGATCTGGCCCAAGCGAAATTAGTTGCTGCTGATTTACAGGCTGCTGGGCGCGTTCAAGGTGACTTTGAATATGTAGAAAGCGCGAGCCCAATCTCGTTAGAGATCGAACTCGCGCCAACTAGCGAAAGTTAAAACTAAGCGGTTTTTTCCTTCGGGATTCGCTTGGCTACTGGAGCATCACGAGGAACCAAAGTTGGGTTCACGTTCTTGGCCACCACATCACCGTTGATTACGACGCGTGCTACATCCTCGCGACTAGGTACGTCATACATAACCGAAAGCAAAACTTCTTCCATGATTGCGCGAAGTCCACGAGCACCCGTGCCACGCAGGATTGCTTGAGCAGCAACTGCTTCTAAGGCATCTTGAGTGAACTCTAGTTCTACGCCATCAAGGTCAAATAGTTTTTGGTACTGACGAACTAATGCGTTCTTTGGTTCAGTCAGAACTGCGACTAAAGCTTCTTGATCCAGCTGTGCAACAGAAGTAAACACTGGCAAGCGTCCGATAAATTCTGGAATCATGCCGAACTTCAACATATCCTCTGGCATAACCTGCGAGAAAATATCTTGCTCGTTAACTTCGTCCTGTTCGATGTTGGCAGTAAAGCCAAGTGCTTTTTTGCCAACGCGTTGACGGATGATCTGGTCTAGACCAGCGAATGCGCCACCGACAATAAACAGTACGTTGCTGGTATCGATCTGGATGAATTCTTGGTGCGGATGCTTGCGACCACCTTGTGGTGGTACGGATGCAGTAGTGCCTTCAAGAATCTTTAGCAGTGCTTGCTGGACACCTTCGCCAGATACATCGCGCGTGATCGATGGGTTTTCACTCTTGCGAGCAACCTTGTCGATTTCATCGATGTAGATAATTCCAGTTTCAGCTTTTTTGACGTCATAGTCAGCAGCCTGAATCAGCTTAAGCAAAATATTCTCGACGTCTTCGCCTACATAACCAGCTTCGGTTAATGCAGTTGCGTCAGCAATCGCAAATGGCACATTAAGCATGCGGGCCAAAGTTTGGGCTAGCAGTGTCTTGCCGGAACCGGTTGGGCCAAGCAACAAAATGTTTGACTTAGCTAATTCGACACCTTCTTCGCGAGAAGATTCATTGGCGCCGGCCTGGACTCGCTTGTAGTGGTTGTAGACCGCTACGGAAAGAGACTTCTTGGCAACTTCTTGACCGATTACATACTGGTCAAGGAAAGCAAAGATTTCGCGTGGCTTAGGAAGTTCATCCCAACCCAGGTTTACTGACTCGCCTAATTCTTCTTCAATGATTTCATTGCACAAGTCAATGCATTCGTCACAGATGTATACCGCAGGGCCAGCGATCAATTTCTTGACCTGTTTCTGACTCTTGCCGCAGAACGAACACTTCAACAGGTCGCCACTTTCGCCGATACGAGCCATAGTGGTCACCTCCCGGGGGAATAAGTGTGGACAGATACTTCGAGCGTCTTACTAAAGTACCTTGAAATAAGCGGTTTCTCTTGGTGTACACGCCCAGAAAAGTGCTATTTGTTAAGTGGAACCCGCGAAGTTAGCACCTGATCGATGATGCCGTACTCCTTGGCCTGGGGCGCAGTAAGAATTTTGTCACGATCCATGTCGAGACGAATTTCTTCGACTGAGCGTCCAGTGTGATGAGAGAAGATACCTTCCATCTCATCACGCATGCGCAAAATTTCATTTGCTTGAATTTCAATGTCAGATCCTTGGCCGCCACCTTCGGTGTATGGCTGGTGAATCAATACGCGAGCGTGTGGCAATGCAAAGCGCTTGCCTGGGGTTCCTGCGGCGAGCAACACTGAAGCAGCTGATGCAGCTTGGCCTAAACAAACCGTTTGCACGTTGCACTTAACGAACTGCATGGTGTCATAAATTGCAGTCATTGCGGTGTATGAACCACCTGGAGAGTTGATGTACATCTGGATGTCGCGTTCTGGATCTAATGATTCAAGAACCAAAAGCTGAGCCATGACATCGTCAGCGGATGCATCGTCAATCTGGACGCCTAGGAAAATGATGCGCTCTTCGAACAACTTTGCATAAGGGTTGTACTCGCGGGTGCCCTGTGGGGTGCGTTCGATGTAACTAGGAAGTATGTAGCGCGATTGTGGTGAGTAATCCATGAGTCTGCCTTATGCCGTTCCGCCTTCGCCAGCCACATCGCGCGCACTGCGCACAACATGATCGACGAAGCCATAGTCTTTTGCTTCTTGTGCGGTAAACCAACGGTCACGATCAGAATCATCAGTAACAGTTTGAATGGATTGACCAGTGTGCTCGGCAATTAGTTCTGCCATCGTGGCCTTGGTGAATTTCATTTGCTCAGCTTGAATCTTGATGTCAGCAGCAGTACCGCCGATGCCACCTGATGGTTGGTGCATCATGATGCGGGCGTGTGGCAAGGAATAACGCTTGCCTGGTGCGCCAGCACATAACAAGAACTGACCCATCGAAGCAGCTAGGCCCATGGCAACTGTTGCAACGTCGTTCTTGACGAATTGCATGGTGTCGTAAATTGCCATACCAGCGCTGATCGATCCGCCTGGGGAATTTATGTAAAGGAAAATGTCTTTTTCTGGATCATCGGCGGCAAGTAGCAAGATCTGGGCGCAGATTGCATTAGCCATCTCGTCAGCAACTTGAGTACCGAGAAAAATGATGCGATCTTGCAAAAGGCGCTGGTAAACCGAGTCGCCAAACTGCTGACCTGTTGGGGACGGGGTGCGTGCTTCCGGAAGGTTTAACCCCGGGACCTCGATGCCGCTCACAATTACTCCTAAAAGTTTTAGTAACAACTAAACACTAAGGGGTGAGCCTGACATTGGCATGGGCGACATGGCTTTGTTCGCTCCTAGCGTTGGATCAATGCACCAGATTCTGCAAGATTGTGGCGGAATAGAAAAAGCGGGCCGAAGCCCGCCTTTTCACAAGGGTTCAAAGTCTTGCTTTGCGTTACGACTATTCGTCGGCCTCGCGGTGTTTACTCGCTTCGAGCCCGACTATTCGTCTGCCTCGAAGTTTTCCTCATCAGAGTCAGCATCAAATTCGGTATCAAAATCTTCATCTGATTGATCGCCACGAAGAACAGACTCTAGGTCAATCTTGTTGCCTGACTTATCAACAACAGCAACGCTCTCAAGAACATGAGCCAAAGCCTTGGCGCGACGCACTTCGGAAACTGCGCCTTGAACTTGGCCGGACTGAACTAGCTGGTCAGCAAACTGATCTGGAGCCATGTTGTAACGCTGAGCTTCTTGAACTAACCACTGGGAAAGTTCAGCGTCATTGACCTGTAGATCTTCAGTTTCCGCAATCTTGTCTAAAATCAGGCGGGACTTAAGGCTGCTACGAGTATTGGTTTCGAACTCGGTGCGATGTGCATCATCACCATGGCCGTCATCAAAGTGGGAATCAATTTCATCTTGAATTGTGCGCTCGGGCAGATCAATCTTGACGGCTTCCATCAAGGCGTCATGAGTTAGATAGCGTGCTTGGTAAGCCTGCTCGATTAACCGCACGCGACCAAGTCGAGTGCGAACGTCTTCGCGTAGTTCACCGATGGTGTCGAACTCACTTGCAAGCTGGGCAAACTGATCGTCGGCTGCTGGAAGTTCGCGTTCACGGACTGCAGTAACGGTAACTTCGACAGTGATCGCCTTATCAGTCCACTGACCAGCAGCTGGAGTGAATAGGAAATGGCGAACTTCATCAGCCTTGGCGCCGCGAACTGCATCATCAAAGCCTGGAACCATATCATCGGATCCAAGTTCGTAACTAAATGCAGTTGCTGCAAGTTCTTCGACTTCTTGGCCATCGTGATCGCCACTTAAATTAACGAGTAATACGTCGCCATCTTTAGCTGCGCGACTAACTTCGATTAGGGCGCCAAAGCGACCACGTAATCCGGTTAGTTGTTCTTCAACTTGATCGGCAGTAACTTCGGCATTGTCAACGACAACTTTAAGTTCGCTGAATTTTGGAAGCGCAAATTCTGGGCGCACATCTAGTTCAGCCGTGAAAACTAAACCAGCTTCTTCATCAAGAGTTGTGACATCTACTTCCGGTCGACCTAGTTGAACAATTTCATTTTCAATAAGTGCTTGCGCTAGGCCAGAAGGAATCGCATCGTTGACAGCTTCTTCAAGAACTGCCCCGCGGCCAACGCGTTGGTCGATAATGCGAGTTGGGATCTTGCCCTTACGAAATCCTGGGATATTTACTTGAGCGCCAATGCGCGCGTATGCCGAATCCAAACTTGGTTGTAAATCAGCAAATGGCATCTCGACTGTGATCTTGACTCGAGATGGGGAAATATTTTCTACGGCGCTCTTCACGGCTCTCCTACTTACTAGGTATTAGATGTGTAGAGCCCGCCCTAAAAACTAAGGCGGACTCCACAACTACGAGTCGGGGCGGAGAGACTCGAACTCTCGGTCTCCTGCTCCCAAAGCAGGCGCGCTAGCCACTACGCTACGCCCCGATCTTGCTGTTCGATTGTAGTAGAAATGATGCGATAGTCTAAATTCGCGTCCAATCGCAAAAAGGTTGGCTCGCGGGTGTAGCTCAATGGTAGAGCCCCAGCCTTCCAAGCTGGCCATGCCGGTTCGATCCCGGTCACCCGCTCCATT
>CAFBIX010000026.1_pt1 | contig 16615 bp, 25 predicted proteins | sample 7267961 | NCBI WGS metagenome assembly CAFBIX01 (sample SAMEA6814020, study PRJEB35770) | freshwater metagenome | biome: Freshwater; feature: Freshwater reservoir; material: water | place: Czech Republic | collected 2016-04-20 | depth 30m m | reverse complement strand
TGACCAACACCAACAGTCCACAAGTTTGCAGGACAACGATAGGGACGACTACGCACACCCTCGTGATGTTTGATAAGAGCGATGCCAGCTTTTGATACATTCACTTATTTCTTTTCCCAAGTTCTAGCGCCAAAGTAGAATCCAATAATAGACGCTACAATTGCCATTTCATCAGTAGAGAATATAATATCCATTGCTTCACCGCTAAAACCTACAGTCTTAACAGCCCAGATAAATCCACCAATATCTACAAATAGTAGTAAGCCTACAAAAGTGAAAGCAACAATAGGACGGACACTTGCATTAAGAGTTCTAACCCAGGGTGCCGCATCATGAACCAATTTAGCATCATGTTCATATAAAGCTTGACGTTCTTGAGCGAATGTTTCTGCATATGTACCCTCCAAATTAATTTCAGCTTGACGTTCTTGAGATTGAAAACCTTTTTCAGCCATAGCCATTTGTTGTTGATTTTGAAGCTGTGCCATTTCACGTTCATGTGCTTGGTCTCCCTTTTGCTGGAAGAAACCTAGTATAGACGGGAGCCCTGCTGTAGCAAAGCCGAGAATCGAGGAGAGGATGGATAGCATATTAGTTGTTCAATGGATTAACCATTGCCTTTCGTAGTTGTTTCATTTCGTCTTTAACATTAGCAACTGTATCTACCACTTTATCTGCAGTACCTTTAGCAACACTATTAGCTTCAATAGCTTTACCGTAGGCTTCGTTAGCTTTTTCTAATGCCCGATTATTAGACATCATGACATCTACTAATTGACGTTCAGTTGATTTAGATCTATCTTCTAAAACTATGATGCGAGTCTCAACAGAGCTCATCTTTTTTACTTCCTCAATCGTCGAGGTCAAATCGTTGAAGAGGGTTATCCCGTAGTATACTGCGCCACCTAATGGCACTAGTATTGAACAGGCGATCCCCAGTATCATTTGCGCTGATAAATTCAAGGAGTATGTTTTGTTGTTGTCCATATTCTTGTTCCTGTATTAAATTAATATATTCTTTCATTTGTTCTTGTTGCAGGTTATATCCCTGATTTAAAAGCTGCATTGACATGACGATGCCAAAGCCTGGTACTATATCTTTACCCTTAGGGATATCGACCCCTTTAGGTGTATCTTTTTTATCTGTACCCGATGTCGTCGTAGTACTTGCGGGGCTTGGTGCAGATATCGTTCCACTTGCCTCGCTTTTTACTGTGGCTACCGAAGTAGCTGGTGTTTCCGTCACTGTCGGTGTCAACGCAGTTATGTCCGATACAGTTACAGATTCTGGTTGAATGATTGGCGCAGTTGTGACTTGTTGACTTATCACACTGTTTGGATTCGTTGGACTGATCGGACTGATCGGTGATGTTGGATTGTTTAAGTTCGTCGCCGTCATCTTGCAAGTATTGTATATTTCCAACCAAGTGGTCCAAGTTGGAGAACCATATGGATCCGAGCAAATCGAATTTCTTTGTTCTTGTAATGATCCCTCGAAGCCAGCTGAACATGTTAGTGTTCTCGTTTCAGTGCTTTGTATGCACGTTGGAGGATCTGGCGTACAGTTATCAGAAGTTGTTGTCCAAGCTGTCCAACTTTGTGAAGTACAAGCATAAGACCTACTTTGATTAATAGCACCTGAGAAATGAGGTAAGCAACCAAGTGATTGATATTCTGTTTGACTTTGACAAGCTGGCTGATAATAAAATTCACATATGGGATCATTAGGGTGCGTAGGGCACCAAGCTTGAGACAATGCGCTTTGATTATCAATACCATAACAGGCAAGGTTTGTAACATAGCCTGTACCTTGTTGCGGAACGTAGTTACAATACCAAGCATACGCATTACTCCCTAGTAGGAGGCAAAGAAGGAATGTTGTAATCCTCACCATATAATTTTTTAAATCTTTCTGGATTACGTTGGAACCATGCTTTCTTAGCAGCTGCACCTACAGCTCCGCCCATAGGACAAGGTGAACCTGACATCTCCATAGCATCCCACACAGTAGGATCTTGGCATAACACAGATACTGCAGCCACTTTAAGTCCTAAATCGTTTAATGTTTTAGCTAACTTAATTTTGACGCAGTTTTGATCTAGTACCACAGTGCCACCTGATAAGGATACGACACCAAAGTTACCAGCTCCACTTATAGGAACCGCACAAACATCTTGTGAGAACGCAGACATACTAGGCGCCATAGCACTTTGTACCGGCATACCTTTATTTTGTATGATCGTTGTGTCAGCCCAAGTGTACATAGTACACCCCATCAAAACTAAGGCTAACAAAGCACTTAGTAAATATTTCATGGCTTACCTTAAACTACTGGGTCAGCTTGTTCTACCCAAGATGTTGTTGCTTCATCCCAAGTATATCTTTTACCATCGTCTGGCATAGCACTAGGTGCTTCCCAAGTCCATGTAGTTTCATTTAAAGTCCATGAAGCGAATGGTTGAGGTGCATAGAATACATCTTTATCTTTGTCATAGATATGACCTATACCAGCATAGTTACCACGTAATGGTGTACCACCTAAAAGATGTTGACCACCTTGTGTATTGTAAGATGTTTGAACCCAATCACCTGGATTACCTACAACTCCACTACTAATGAAAGAGTGTTCAGCAACGATTACTTGCGTTACAACTCCGTTTTCTACTTTTGCAAAATGTGACATTTACTTCTCCTTTGTTAAAAATTATTTAAGCTTTATACCAGCCAGATGCTGTGAAAGTTATTATAGTGTTAGATCCGCTGGTAGTTATTGTCGGTGAACCTGCAGTTGAACCCGTATAATTTGCAGTAGGCAGAGATAATATTACTACACCTGAACCGCCCGCACCACCAGCAGTAAATCCTGAACCGTTACCACCTCCACCTCCACCACCACCTGTGTTAGCAGTTCCTGCAGTTCCTGCGGGACCACCCGCATTACCTATGCTACCAGCACCACCACCACCAGCACCGCCTGCACCAGCCGTCCCTGGGGTATATCCACCACCGCCACCACCGCCAGCATAAGTAACAGATGAACCAGTAATTGAAGATGCAGTACCAGCGCCACCGACACCAGCATTACCAGGAGCAGAAGCATTACCACCCACTGCACTAGCTCCACCACCACCACCGCCACCATAATTAGGAGACCCTGCACCTTGTCCGCCATTATTACCTTGTCCTGATATACCTAAACCAAATGTAGTTGTTTGACCATATTGAGCACCACCGCCTGAACCGCCGTTTTGTCCAACAGTAGTATAACCTTCACCAGCGCCACCACCAATAGCAACGATACCAGCAAGGCTTGAATTAGCCCCATTTGTACCAGGTGTACCGCCTGTAGCACCGCCTGCAGAACCAAATCCACCTGCGCCTACAGTAACTCCATAAGTAGTACCTACAGTTAAAGATGCTGTACCAGATAATAATCCGCCAGCACCGCCTCCACCACAACCTTGACCACCGCCACCGCCAGCTACAACTAAATAACTAGCATTATATCCGCCTGAATTAGAAGCTAATGTGCCTGATGATGTAAAGGTGTGAATTTGATCTCCACCAGATGTTGTGATAGTACCACCAGTAAATTTAGCAGTGGCAGATGTATAGCGAACAATAACAACTCCAGAACCGCCCGCACCGCCAGCAGATGGATAACTTGGTGAGGGAACTCCACCTCCACCTCCGCCACCACCTGTATTAGCTGTACCTGCAGTTGCAGAAGCACTTGGGCTACCAGCTCCAGTACCTCCACCGCCAGCTCCACCAGCGCCTTTTGTTCCAGCATATGCTCCGCCACCTCCGCCACCAGCATAAGTTACGGATGAACCTGTGATTGTTGAAGCAGTTCCAGCACCACCAGCACCAGCATTATTACTAGGAGCATCTCCACCTACTGCACCAGCACCGCCACCGCCACCGCCACCCCAAGTTCCATAAGCAGCAATACCACCATTATTACCTTGACCATTAATTCCCAAACCAGCATTAAAAGTTGGTGAAGTATAGGTACTAGAACCTCCGCCAGATCCACCATTTTGACCATTATATATAAGAGGATTATTAGCTGAAGAGCCGCCTCCACCCCCACCATTAGTCATAATAGATCCAAAATATGAATTAGATCCAATTATTCCTATTGAAGCAGCATTTGGTGCTCCTGCGCCTCCAGCCCCTATAATAATATTATAAGAAGATGTAGCGTCTATCGTAGCAGAAGTATTAAGGAATAAACCACCAGCACCCCCTCCACCTGCTCCATTAGATCCTGAAGCTGTTGCTCCACCTCCACCGCCACCACCAGCTACAACTAAATATTGTGCAGCTAATGCATTTGTGGTAGGTACTAATTGACCTGAAGCTGTAAATGAGTGAATTGTGTTACCACCAGATGATGTGACTGTTCCGCCTGTGAATACTTGTGAACCTGGATATGAAACAATAACAATACCTGAACCACCTAAACCACCTTTAGCAGTAGTGCTATTGCCATAAGATCCCCCGCCACCACCACCTGTATTAGCTGTACCTGCTGTACCATTTCCAGTACCAGAACCCGCTCCACCCCCACCTGTTCCTCCAGTACCTCCTGTTGTTCCATAAGGAGACCCATAAACACCGCCACCACCACCACCAGCGTATGTTACTGATGAACCTGTAATTGAAGATGCTAAACCATTACCACCAGCACCTCCAGTATTTGTAGGAGACCCACCAGAAGAAGCACCTCCAACTGCACCAGCTCCGCCGCCGCCGCCAGCACCATAATATGGACCTATACCACCATTATTTCCTTGACCTGGAATGCCTACTCCTGCACCTCCACCCGTACCACCAGATCTGCTTCCGCCACCGCCTGAACCGCCAGTACCTCCAGTAGTATTTGATGCACCACCACCACCACCTGTGGAAGTTATAGTAAACGAACCACTATTTAAAGATGAATTTGAACCATTTTGACCTGTAGTATTTGAAATAGTTGAAGTACCCCCCCCTGCTCCAACAATAACTGTATAGGATAAAGATTTATTTAATGAGAATCCTGCTGTTAAAAGTCCACCAGCACCACCTCCAGCACCTTCATACAATGCTGGTGTAGCACTACCACCACCACCACCGCCAGCTACTATTAAATATGATGCTTGTAATGTGCCTGTTAATGGGCTAAGTATGTCTGATCCTGTAAATGTATGAATTATTTTACCGCCAGATGATGTGACTGTACCACCTGTGAAATATGCAGTTACTGCAGTATATGAAATAATGACTACGCCAGAACCGCCATTACCAGCATTAACTGCTGCAGAACCAGTAGATTTTCCTGCACCGCCCCCACCGCCACCAAGATTAGCAGTTCCACTTGTGCCAATTGTACCAGTACCAGTGTTTCCAGTGCCGCCACCTCCAGTGCCACCTGCACCTTGAGTTCCAGAAGCTTCTAATCCACCACCGCCACCACCAGCATAAGTAACAGAACTACCCGAAATACTAGACGCAGTACCAGCACCGCCCGTTCCACCTACTCCAGATGAACCATTTGTTCCAACAGCAGAAGAACCACCACCACCGCCGCCATAAGAAGTTGGCGCACCTTGACCAACACCTCCAGCAAAACCTTGACCACTTACTCCTGTTCCAGCTGCGCTGCCATTACAAGCGCCACCACCAGAACCTCCATTTTGCCCAGCAGTAGTTCCCGTTGTTCCGCCTCTTCCGCCACCCGTTGAGGTAATTGCGTTAAATACAGAATTTGATCCGTTTGTATTTGAATTAGAAGTTATATCAAAAGCACCAGTGCCGCCAGCTCCGACAGTTATAATGTAAGACGCTGCTGTTGATAAAGTTGATGTAGATGTTAATAGTCCACCTGCTCCGCCACCACCACCAGCATTAGTACTTTGTCCAGAACCACCGCCACCACCACCAGCTACAACAAGATAACTAGCAGATACTGTAGCAGGGACTCCCCCGCCAGCAAATTTACCATATGCTCTAGCAGCTGTAACGGCAAGACGTGATAGTAATGACATATTTAATTCCTATTTAAATTGGGTTTGTGAAGCAAAAATCGTAAATGTAGCTGATCCTGTTTTAACAATAGTATATGAGTAAGCATCAACAGATGAAGCATTACCTGCACTCCATGCTGTACCGCCTTGATATTTAGGAGTTACTGAACTGCCATCTACTGTAACTGCATTATTATAATAAGCTGTAGCGCCTGTAGTACATAAGAATACTACTGTAATAGATTGTCCTGTAGACATGAGTGAATCAAGTGAATTAGTAGAATTACCCCTAAAGTTCATAGTAAAATTACCTGAAGCACTTGTTGTATAATAAAGAACAGACTGTGTAGTCACATCATATTGAATAGTACTCGCTGCAGCTGTTGCTGAAATTGTTGTAGTTTCTAAACCATTAATAAATACAGAAGCTAATGTAGTTGTAGACCCATTGAATGTTTGTTTAGCTGTGAATGTTGTAGCAGATGCTGCTGTTGGGATACCTGCCGCTGCGAATGAAGTTGCACCAATACCGCCATTAGCAATACTAAGTGGTGTAGTTAATGTGACTATGGCTGGGGCGGTTATCCCACTGGTGCCGTCTAATGTTATTGCCATAATTAATTCTCCTTAAATTCTATGATCCGAATGGTGATTGGATAGCTAATACTGTAAAAGCTGCTGATCCAGTTTTTATAATTGTATAAGTATATGCATCTAATGCATTAGCGTTACCAGCGCTCCAAGCCACTTGACCATCATAAACTGGGGTTACTGTATTTCCGTCTATTTTTACTACATCATTATAGTATGCGGTGGCACCTTGTTGTACTAGAAATACAACAGTAATAACTTCGCCAGTTGACATCGCAGTATCTAAAGAAGTACCACTTGATGCTCTAAAATTAACTGTCCAATTAGCAACAGCATCTGACGTATAGTATATCACGGACTGAGTAGTCACATCATAGTTTATAGTTCCTGTAGCAGCTGTAGCAGATATGGTTATCTTTTCTAGTCCATTTGTGAATTTAGATGAAAGAATGGCTGAAGTGCCATTAAATGTTTGTTTGCCTGTATATGTATTATTAGCTGTTGAGTCTACAAGGTTAGCGTTATATGCTTCTACATCTGTACCAATAATTAGCCCTAAATTATCTCTTGCATCTGAAGCATTAGTAGCGCCAGTACCACCATTTGTAATTGGAAGAACTAAACCACCAGGTAGGGCAGTAATAGTTTCAGTAATATCTGTACCATCATTAAATACAAACGTAGATCCACCAGCTGGAATAGCCACGCCAGTCCCAGTTATATTTTTAATAGTGACAGTATCAGTTAAAGTATTGTTAACTAAGTATAATTTCTCAATATTAGGTACAATTAAGTCTTGTGGGGCACTGATTGTGCCTACTAAGTTAAGTCTTAGATTACGAGCAGTTTGAGAAGTATTAGTATCAGTTAACGTTAAAGTAACGTCGCCACTTGAAAAAGTAACATCGCCTGTACCTGTAATAGCCTGTTCAAGAGCAGTACCTAAATTGGTATTCGTAGTTGAACCCCAGGTACCAGACTGTTCGCCTGTCCCGATAAGTTCTATTTTAAGTGGTGAATAGGTGCTTGCCATAAAAAATCCTTTTTATTTATTCGTATTATACCTTAACTACAAGGTTGTTTTGTGTCAATATTGCCCCAACCAGCTGATTGAGAATTATTTATATCTGTCCATGCTGCTGATCCCGGACCTGGTATTACACTCCATGAAGCTACTTGACTATCGTCAATCCTAAACCAGCCGTTATAACAAAGTACATCTAACATGTAGAATACTTCATTAATTGTAAAATTAAGATCTGCTCTTACAGTAATTACTGTATTAGGGTTAAAGTTTTCAACAACATTTATATGATACCCCAACGAAGCAGTATTGCTGTCAGCTGATGTAAATGGCTCTGTTATATTTAAAAAGAATATATTTGATATAGTTTCTATATCAGCCATCGTAATATTTTCAGTCCTACTTGCTATAAAATTAGCAAAAATTGTAGGCGTATCTTGTAAATTACTATTCTCTATAATACTTGTTGCAAATTGCGCTGTAATACTTGGTGTGTCATTTAAATTACTATTTTCTGATATCGACGCTAAATACTGAGCTGCTATCGCTCTTACATCGTCCATATAGAAATTTTCAGTACGAGTTTCTAATGCCGCAAAATATTGTACTGATGAATCGTCTAAGTTAACATTTTCAGTTCTAGTGACACTAAATTGTGCTGCTATATCTTGTGCATTATCTAATGTAACATTCTCAGAAAGCGTTTGCAAAAATGTGCTTTGTTGAGTACTTGAATCATCTACACTTATTCTTTCAACAATAGTACCAATAAAGATACCTGCTTGTGAATTAATATCATTTATAGTTACATTTTCAGCAATACTAAATCCAAACGTCCAAGTTTGAGTACTACTATCTGCTACACCAAAGTTTTCTGTTAAGTTTAAAAAGTAAGCAACTGTATTAATTGCAGCAAAAGGTGCTTGAGCAAATGGACTTATACCATACATTTTATAATACTACCCAAGTAGATCCTGTAGAAACAGTAACTGTTACACCTCCACTTATAGTCATTGGGCCTACTGATAATCCATTACTTGAAGCAGCTATAGTATAACTTGATGCTACAGTATTACTATTAACCTGAATACCATTCGTAGAATTCATTGCCTTGGCTTTTAATTCACCCGTTGAAGGCGTATATAAATAGTTAGAATCACTTGTATAAACAGTGGCTAATGAACCTGTAGTGGCTGCTGCAAAGAGTGGATATTCAGCTGTTGCTGTTGTTGTATCATTAGTAATTGCTGCACCAGATACAGTAGATGCAATCGAAATTGAACCATTACCAGGCGTAATTGAAATGCCTGTACCTGCTGTTAAAGAGGCTTTAGTTAATGTATTACCAGTTGAATTACCAATAAGTAATTGGCCATCAGTATATGATGTTTGTCCTGTACCACCAGCAGCGACAGGTAAAGTACCAGCTGCTAAAGCTGAACTTGATGTTGAATAAAGAGCATTATTTGCTGCGGCAAAAGTAGTTAATCCTGTACCACCATAACCTGAAGTAATTGTGCCACCATTCCATGTACCGCCTGTAATAATAGTAGTACCAAGTGCTAACGCATTAGTTCCCCAAGTTACTGCCTCAGGAAGATATCCATGCACATCCCATGTACCAGCAACAGTACCATTATTTAGTAGAACTAACTCAACAGCACCTCCAGTGGTAATTATTCCAATAGGGCCAGTAGCATAATCTTGTAGTGTTAGTGTGCCTGTTGCATTGTTATTAAATACAAACGCTACACCTGTTGTTAGCGTAGTTGCATCAGGCATTGTATAAGTCTGATTACCAGTACCAGTTAATGTTTGTGAGTAACTAGAAGCTGCTGTTAGAGCCGTTATACTACCTGCCGCTGCAGTAGAAGTATTGGATTGATTGAGTCTATTTACAGCTACGTTTTGATTTGCATCTCGTAACATAACAGAGTTAGCGCCAGAAGATGCAGTTACGCCTGTACCACCATAAGAAACGCCGACAGTTGTACCTTGCCAAGTACCAGAACCAATAGTACCTAATGCAGATACATTATTAGAAGCATCAAGATTTACAGATTGTTCAGCAGGGTAAGTACAAAATACAGCAGCTGCATTACCAGGTAATGATATAGGAGATGTAGTACCAGATGAGTTAGATAAAACTGTAGTACGAGCTAAAGTACCCGCACCTACCGTACCAATACCCACTTCCCATACTTGTGCTATGTTGTCATAGATTGTATAGAAAGTAGTATTGCCATTACCTATAGCACTAGAAAAGGCCTGATATCCAGCAACCGCTCCTGCAAGCGTAAGTGTACCTGTACCACTCGTGGTGGTAGTTTCCTGGACCCGATCCTTGACTACTAGAGCCATTTAAGACTCCTTAGCTTGTTGCAGTTGTAGAGTATGTAACGCTTACTGTATCGCCAGCTGTTGTAATTTTAGCAGTTGCAAAATTACCTTCACTATATAAAGTACCTGCAGTAGAACTTTGTGTACTTACAGCACCAGAACCTGTCACTAAGAAACAACCGTAAACTGTACCACCTGCACCTGTAATAGTGTAAGTAATAGAAGCTGCTGTTGAAGTAGTTACGTTAGATGGTGTTGAGCCTGATGATGTTGCTGCTGCAAACACTGCTGTACCGCGTACTGCTGAAGCGCCTACTGTGTAGTTAATAAACTCATAACCACCACCAACTAAAGTTGTCATTGTATCTGTAGCTGCAGGTGTTAAAGTAGCATTTGTAAGACCTAAGAATGGTCCAACTGTAGTATAAGTACCTGAAGTTCTAAGTAATGTATTTAGCATTAACTCTTTACCAGCTGCAACTACTAAGTTAGGAAACTCTTCTTCCCATTTGATGTTACCTGCTTTATCTCTACAAACTACGTGGTAGTGACCGTGTACGCCTAATTCTTCCGCAGATATAGCGTTTGTATTTAATGTAGCGATGGCTGAATCACCAAAGCCTTGTTTTTCTTTATGCATGATTTCTCCTTAATTAATTCTTAATACAGCAGTTGTGGATGTGGCTGCTGGGAATGTTATTGTAAATGAACTTGTTGCTGTTTTATTACCACCAAAATTTAATACACAAACAGCTGCATTTGTAGTGCTATTATATATTAAAGCTCCAGCAGTAGTAAAATTTGCAGGGTCCCAAGTCACATCTAAAAACGATACATATGCTGTATTATTAGATACGTCACTTCCTAGCCCAGTTATTGTTAATTCTTCGCCACCCGTACTATACCCAACCCCTGTAATTTCACCCTCTGTTGTATACTCAGTAGTAGTTTCATTTAATACTGCAGTTGCAACATAAAGAGCAATCTTATATGTATATGGTGTGCCAATATTAAAGTTTTCTAATGCCTTTAATAAGTTAAGCTTAAATACTGTAGTTTGGGTTTGTCCTATTGACATTATCTAACTGGGTATCTAACTTGCCCACTCCTATATGCATCTTGTCTATCTTTACCATCACCAAGTTGTTTCAATAATACCATAGCGTCATCATATCGTTTTTGATATTGAGCCATGACATCTGCTTCACCCTTCATGTAGGTATAAGCTTCTAATAATGAGCCATATAATAATGTAGAGCTAAAATTATCACCTAACCAAGTTGTACCTGATTGAGTCGTTGTAATAGACTCAGGATAATAAAAATAATGTAGTTCAACATCATAGCTATCATCTGGTGTAGGGCCCATAATAAATGAAACATTATCAAATACTGCATAATAAGCAGGCTCACCATAAAAATCAGAATCAGTATCTGGGTAAGATTGTCTAATAAAGTTCACATCCTTATTTAAAAGATATGTATATTCATTAGCTGCATTAATAATAGCTAAGCTAAATGTAGCCAACCAATTGTCAGGCATCGCTAAATACTTATTACCAGCCGTAGTTGTACCTGTCACGTTTTTACGTAATGCTGGTAACTGTACAGAGTTATAAATTCTTTGTTCGGCTTGAGTAATAAACGTATTTACTACTTCAGTCGTGAACTCATTCTCTGTATAGTTCTGTATTTCCGATACTAATTGGGTGTAATTCATTTATTACGCCATTGGACCGCGAGCTTTAGTACCTTTAGTAGCTGCACCACAACCACGGATTGTAATTTCACCATGTCTATTTTTAACTTTAGAGCCAGGATCTCCAGCGCTTACACGTTGTCTACCTGTGTTAGCATTAAGTTCTTGTGCTTTTAATTTGTTAGGGTCTTGAGAATACTCAATATCTAAACTACCTGGATTAGGCATTGGTTGTTTATAAACATTAAGATCATTACCAGTACCGCCTGATGGATATTTAAACCCAGTATAAGCACTCGCGTCTTTGTTTTCTTTAGCGTGACCTAGTGGATAAGGTGCCGCTGGTGTTGGTTTTGGAAAATCATTTTTAGCCATTTTATTACCCCTTTTTTTGTGCTGCAACTTTAGCCATACCACGACCCAATTTTTTCATGTCAGCATTAGTTTTACCACCTTTGCTACCTGATTCTTTTGGACCATTTTGGATAGGCACATTTGCGCCTGAATCACCTAAATTTTTGCCTTTGGTTTTACCTTGTTTAGTAATACCGTCTGCTGCTGATCTGAATCCCATATACTTCTCCTTATGTTGTTGATACTGTTACGCTTGCTACTATACCTGTTGCAACCAAATAATTTGGCGTTAATGGTGCATCAAATAATCTAGCCCCACCTACAGGCTGCCAACCCCATTGAATTACTCTACTACCCATTAGAGGCACACCTGTTTCAGTTTGTAGTGGCCCTGTTTGAATAATTGTTTGTAACCCATTTAAACCTGATTGGTAATAACCTAAGTCAGGTCTTGGATTTCTTACTGCCTGCGGATCATTAACTGGGTATAGGCCTAAGCTTAACTGCGGTTGATCCGGTTCCCAGCATTCTGGGCATACAAGTATATTAACATTTTTGGTCTTGATAACCAATCTTTTAAGTTGTTTTAACTTAAATCTAAATCCACATCGATCACACTGGGATATCGAATTCTTGGCACTAGCGTATTTACTTGGCATTTAATTACCCGTGGTAAAACATTTCACGAGGTACAAACCTAACGCTTGCCTTTTCTCTATCCTCGTCAGCTGCTAATTGAAATTGTTGTTCATAGTCAGCTTTTAACATTTGAATTCTAGTTGGGTCAACCATTGGTAATTTATTACTTAAATAATAAGCTAAACCTGCAACCATGGCAGGAATAAATCTAAACGGAATATCTTCTACGGTTACGCCTGTACCTGCATCTTGAATTCTTCTTAATCTGTAATACACAAATGTGTACCAATCACTTTGCTCAGGAGCTGGCCATACATTGACTGTAGGTAAGTTTTGAACATAAATTTTATCACTAATTGCATGTGATGTTAGCGCTGTATTATTAACGGCTCTGATACATCCTGTAATGGTATTACCACTTACGCCACCATATTGAATAGTTTCAACACCGATTCTAATAAAGCCAAACTGTGCTAAACCTACTGTACTTGATAGTGTAATGGTTTGTGGGTTTGCCGCTGTAGATGCAGTAGCAGTTAAAGTTTCAGCTAATAAAATATCTGTCGGGTTTTCTTGACCACTTTGTCTATTAATCCAAACTTGTATTGGACGACCTGTAGCATTTTTATTAGGTATCGTAATATAGGTTGATTCACTAATACGGCTAATATTAATATCTTGTTGGTTCTGACCTGTTTGAGTACGGGTTACCATATCAAGTAGATCAACTGTGTCCACAGGTAATGGATACATAATCTGATTTTGATACATAGTAATTTGACCAGGTTCTACTGTCCATAAGTTAAGACCACGATTTGCCCATTCAGCAGTCATGATATTAAGTGAACGTCTTGCAGTTTTTAAGTCGTATCCAGTACGTAACTCTTGACCACAACGTTCAAACGCATCTTCAACAAGATTATTTAAATCTAAATTAAATGTACTCGTACCTGAGGTTTTATCAACCATTATTTAGGGAATCCTTTTTTCATATTTGCATAAGCTTTGGGGGCAATTGTAGACTTTGATTTAGGGCGTGATATGCCTTTTTTCTTTCTAGCATTTATGTTCGCATAAAGTCCTACAGGGCCACCTTCTTTATACTGAATAAAATCTGTGTTATCACGACGTTTTTTAACTACACCTTTAGGCATAGTGTTCTGAGTAGCACTAGGAATTTTAGTTTTCTTTATAGCGCCCATACCACGTGAAGGTCTCATTAGCAAATCTTTCCTCTAGTTTTACCACGAACAGCGATACCGTTAGCTTTAGCTAATTGAGATACTTTACCACCACTAGCCATTTTTTTAATCATGCCACCTTTTTTCTTTTTAAGCTCAGGAAAATCTCTACTTAAATCACTATAGTCTCCTAAAATTCCTCGTTCTTCTTTCCCTGCGGCTTTTACCATACCCTTTCTTAAGATACCATTTGGATCTAATGTATCATTTATTTTTCTATCAGCTTTTTTAACTCCTGATACTATATCATCAACATCTGATTTAAAAGTGGGTTCAGGTGTTTTGCTGCTAATATCTTTGGGGCTATATTGTTTAGGTTTAGATAATCGACTTATTTCTTTTTGCTTTTGTTTTGCTTCATCTATTTGTCTATCAGTAATACCTGTATCATAAAGATCTTTTAATTCGCTTTGATAATCTTTAGCCATTATACAATCCTTCCTCTAGATTTACCTCTAACAGCAATACCATTAGCTTTAGCTAGTTGAGATACTTTACCGCCTGAAGCCATACATTTAGATTTAACTTTGCCACCTTTTTTAAAACCTAGTGATCGTCTAGCGTTTTCTTGTAAATCACTTGAAGGTTCTGAGGTAGTTTTAAAAGTTTTTCCCATATCAGGGCCTAATGTAGTATCGATGTTATGAGTAGATCCATATTCACCTTCTGGAGTAGCTTCTATTTCAACTTCTTTTTTAGTGACTTTAACAGGTCTTTTATATTTAGGCCCCATTTTTTCATCACTAAAATCAACTCGTTTACCTGTAGTAGGTTGTAAATTGTCTATGCTTGATTGTCTTAAAGTTTTTTTAGTGAACTTAGAAGGAAATGTTTCGCCTGTCTTACGACGATTATCGGCCATTTCATCTAACGTCGTACCAAAAATTCTTAATTTACCATCATCATCTGCGTATTCTTTTGCCATTTTAATTCCCCTTAAATATTCTTACCTTTAGTTTTACCACAAACAGCAGCCCCATTAGCTTTTGCTAGTTGAGATACTTTGCCCCCAGAAACATATTTTTTAGATTTAGCCATACCGCCACCTTTTTTAAGTTTTAATGAAGTGCCTTTACCGCCTTTGTGTTCTTGTGCATCATGCTGTTTCATTGCTTTTTTAATAAGCATTTTATCTTGTGCTAAATCTTTCTTATCCATCATACCGCCTCCTTTAAATTTCTTACCTTTGTCTGCTGCAATAAACTCTGCACCCACAGATTTTTTAATTCCTACCTTTTTAGCAAACGCAGGTGAGTGCGCTACAGCTGCCATTAAATTATGTTGTGCTTTAGATTTACTTGGCATCGTTATTCATAAACCAAGAAGTACCTTGATTCTTAGTTTCTTTTTTAACTTCTTTTTTAACTTCTTTTGCCACAACTTCTTCAGCAATAACTTCTTGATCTACTTTTGAATCTTCCATAGTTTTTTCCTTATTAAAAATATTTAAAATTTTACCTATCATGATTTATTTTAACCAGTGGGTAACTAACCAGCTAATAAAAGCTGATCCTAATCCAGCGATGAAAATAAATACTTTCCAGCCACCCTTAATTTCTTCTAGTGTCTTTTCAATACTATCAAGACGGGCTTTTAATTGTTCCATGTCTTCCATAATACTATCCACATCTGATTGAATATGTTTAATTTCAACACCGTGTTCTATAACTTCACGTTCTGCGCTCATTTGCAATTCCACCTTTTTAGTGATGCGGCTTTCCTAGTAGGTCTACCTTTTTCATCTTTCATAGGACCAGGCATACCAGACATCCTAGCACAAAACGACTTCTTACGAGGTCCACCTTGTGGTTGAGGAGCCTTTAGGTTTGACCCAGTAGCTGCGTTATACTTTGCACGACCTTTAGCCGTGAGCCCTGCACCTTTAGATACAGGTAATTTTTCTCCACGCCCTACTGCTAGAGAAGGACCTTTTTTCTTGTTAGCCATAGATTATTTGTGCAGAATCTAAATTAGTCATTAACGCATATACGCCTGTTTCAGCTCGTATGCCTTCACCTGGAATAAAAGGAACGTTTGTATAAACATCTCCAGCGGTGGATTCATAAGTAAGTAACCATTTACCTACAGTATATACAGCTGCAGTGCTAGCAATACTACGTGAATTAACATCTGTAAGTGTAAATGTGTCTGCGCCTGTTTTAGTAATAACATATGTACCATCAGTAGCTGAAACACCAGAATTAGTTGCAAAATGAATTCCAATAACAGTGCCTGTAGTTAAACCGTGCGCTGTTTTTGTTACTGTTACAGTATTGGCTGTTTGTGCGTAAGTTACACTTGATGAAACAGGTGTTGAAGAAGTATCGAATAATACTAAAGTTCCAGCAGAAGCACTACCTGCAAACGATACACCTTTGACACGTACAGGGTAGTTTACAAAATAGCCGCTAGAATTTAAGTGCCCTTGTTTTACGTCATATTGCATACTCATAATTAATCTCCTTAAGTTTTGATTAAGGGGGCTAATCGCCCCCCTACGAGGTTAATTATTTAGCTGTAGAAAGCACTGAGTTAGCAGCAGCCCAAGGTGCAGCTTGGTTACCGTTGCCACCCCATTGAGTAACATAGCCAGCTGGAATAACAACGCCTGTTGTTGAACCATTAACTTTTTGTGTGCCGTAGCCTTTTAATACGTGAGCAACTGCGCCGTAGTTTAATACTGAACCTTTGATACCATTATAATTAGCATCTGC
>CAFBIX010000025.1_pt1 | contig 16912 bp, 16 predicted proteins | sample 7267961 | NCBI WGS metagenome assembly CAFBIX01 (sample SAMEA6814020, study PRJEB35770) | freshwater metagenome | biome: Freshwater; feature: Freshwater reservoir; material: water | place: Czech Republic | collected 2016-04-20 | depth 30m m | reverse complement strand
GAACAATTATGGCCGTAGCTCTTCGCGCTATGCGTCATCTGGCCGACAACCGAAATGACCAGCGCACTGCGCTCTAAAGGATGAACATGGAAAATCAACTTCTTGACAATGACCAGCGTCGTGTGTTGGCAGCTGTTGCGGATGTTCTCATTCCCACCAACAATGAAATGCCCTCCGCAACGGATGCAGGGGTCACCGAGAATTTAATTGACATGGTCTTGGGGTATCGCGCCGATCTCGTTCCTGCCTTTCTCGATGCACTAACTGACTGCTCAGGAAAAGACCCTTCGACTGCTCTAGATGAGATGGCCAACAAGTGCCCTGAAAAATTTGAGGCATTGACACTACTTACCTCAGCTGCCTATTTCCAGAGTGCAAAAGTTAAAGCAGCACTTAATTACAACCCAGCGCCACGCACTGCAATTGACGACGTCGACACATACATTGACATGCTTGCCGATGTTGTTGAGCGTGGGTTCACTATCCGGTGAACGACGAAGACCAGCACTATGCACGACTTGGTTAAGCATCGGGCCTAACCAATATCACGAAAGGAAGCCAGCAAATGTCGAAAGAACGAACTATACTCGAAGGTCTCACGATCCAGCCTGTGCCCGAGTCAGAACGCACAGGCAATGTCCGTCACCTGTTCTCATTCTGGTTCACCGTCCAGATTATTCCGCTTGCAGTTGTCACCGGCTTCCTTGGTCCAGCTGTTTTCGGACTCGACGCAGTTTCCACGATCTTGGCGATCGTAATTGGTAGTTGTGTCGGAGCTGTGTTCATGGCTTTGCACTCGGCTCAAGGATCCAAGCTTGGTGTCCCACAGATGATCCAAGCCAGAGCGCAGTTCGGCATGTACGGTTCAGTTCCTATTACTGTGATCGTCATCCTTATTTATGTGGGATGGATTGTTGCGTTGATGATCCTGGCACAGCAGATGCTAAGTGCAGTCTTTACTGGAGTAAGTCACAGCGCCGGCTTGTTGATAAGTACCGCTATAACTTTTGCAATAGTGGTGGTTGGCTACCAGCTCATTTTGCGCTTCAACCGGATTATGGTCTGGCTTGCAGGCTTAGCTTTGCTAGTTACGCTTTTCTACACTGGCCTCGAGGCCATAAATGGCACTGCGGATGTTGAAGCTGGCGCCTTTACTTGGGCTGGATTCCTTGGAATGGCATCGGTGGTTGGTGTTTGGCAACTTTCTTACGCACCATATGTTTCTGACTACTCGCGCTATCTTCCGTCATCCACATCAACCAGAGCAGCATTCTGGTACACCTATGCCGGTACTGTGCTGGGCGTAATTGGAGCAATGTCAGTTGGAGCCTTCCTCGTTGCTGGACTTGGTCTGGATGGAACCATCCCAGATCTTGCCAACATAATGCCGCAGGGTGTATTCATTTTTGTGATGCTCGTCTTCTTTGTTGGAGCGATTGATGCTGGTGTAATTAATATGTATGGTTCAGCCTTATGCGCATTGACTGCAATTCAAACCTTCAAACTAAAGTGGGCTCCGCGGCCGTTGGCACGCCACATCACTGCTGGAGTACTAGCGATATCGGTCTTCATAGTTGCTACAACAGTGTCGGACTCCTTTATGACCAACTACACCAATTTCATTTTGGTTTTGGCCTACCTTTTGGTGCCGTGGAGCATCATCAACTTGGTCGACTTCTATATGGTGCATAAAGGTGAATATGATGCGAATTCATTCAGTGATCCAAACAGTGGGTACGGCTACTTCAATGGTCCTGCGCTTCTTAGCTATGTCATCGGCTGCCTAGTACAGATTCCGTTCATGTCGACCACACTCTATGTAGGTTCTATCGCTGCAAGTACTGGGGCAGTTGATACATCCTGGATCGTGGGTAGCATCGTGACTTTCTTCGCCTATCTAGGAATTTTGAAGGTCTGGCGCAAGAAGACGGTCTAAGAAGTAGCGGCGCGCGCCCGAAAGGGCGCGCGCCTCGACCGACATAGCTCGCTAAAGACGTTACTTTTGTGGTCAATTAGTGACGTAGTTTCTAAGAAATCTGGAGTTTCTACAAGGATTGCTGGAGCGGAATTCTTTTGTAGGACTAGTTGCTAAATGTGGCTTCTGTCAACAAACAAAGTCGCACTCACTAAATTTCTTACTTGTACGCCCGAGAGGACTCGAACCTCCAACCGACAGGGTAGAAACCTGGTGCTCTATCCATTGAGCTACGGGCGCATAATCCATTCGGGCTGGTGGGCCCAATTAGATCGTCGGCTTAATTCTATCTGTGGGAATAATGCTTGGTTTTGCTCGCGTTAGACTGATCCACATGGCTGAATTCATTTACACCCTTTCCAAAGCACGTAAGGCCCATGGCGACAAGGTCATCCTTGATGATGTAACCCTGTCTTTCCTGCCAGGCGCCAAAATCGGTGTGGTTGGTCCTAACGGTGCTGGTAAGTCCACACTGCTCAAGATCATGGCGGGTGTAGAGAAGATTTCCAATGGTGATGCCATGCTTTCACCTGGCTTCACCGTAGGCATGTTGGCTCAAGAGCCACACCTAGATGACTCCAAAAATGTTTTAGAAAATGTGCAAGAAGGCGTTGCCGAAACTATGGTGATGCTGGCGCGCTTTAACGAAGTCTCGGCACAGATGGCAGACCCTGACGCAGACTTTGATGCCTTAATGGCCGAGATGGGCACGCTGCAGGAAGCTATCGATCACAAAAACGCTTGGGATCTTGATAATCAACTTGAGCAAGCCATGGATGCTTTGCGTTGTCCACCAAGTGATGCTGATGTCAGCGTACTTTCCGGTGGTGAGCGCCGTCGCGTTGCTCTTTGCAAGTTGCTGCTGCAGCAGCCAGATCTATTACTACTTGATGAACCAACTAACCACCTTGATGCGGAAAGCGTTAACTGGTTAGAACAACACCTGGAAAAATACCCAGGAACTGTAATTGCGATCACTCACGATAGATACTTCCTGGACAATGTTGCCCAGTGGATTTTGGAACTTGACCGAGGTCGTGCCTTCCCATATGAAGGTAACTACTCAACATACTTGGAAAAGAAGCAGGCTCGCCTAAAAGTCGAAGGCGCCAAAGATGCCAAACTATCTCGCAGATTGCAAGAAGAACTTGAATGGGTTCGCTCAAATGCTAAAGCTCGCCAGACTAAGAGCCGCGCACGTCTTGATCGATACGAAGAAATGGCAATCGAAGCTGAAAAGACTCGCAAGATGGACTTTGAAGAAATTCAAATTCCACCAGGTCCACGTCTAGGTAACGTCGTTATTGAAGCCGACAAACTTGGTAAAGGTTTTGGAGATCGAATTTTGATGGATGACTTGTCATTCACATTGCCACGCAACGGCATCATCGGTGTTATAGGACCAAACGGTGTTGGTAAAACTACGCTCTTCCGCATGATTGTTGCTGCTGCCGAAGGCAACACCAGCGACGCTGATTCCCAGCCAGATTCTGGCTCACTTCGTGTTGGTGAAACCGTAAAGCTTTCCTATGTTGACCAGAGTCGTTCTGGATTAGATCCTGCGAAGAATGTCTGGGAAGTTGTATCTGATGGCCTGGACTGGATTAAAGTCGGCGCAGTTGAAATGCCATCTCGTGCTTACATCGGCGCCTTTGGCTTTAAGGGCCCAGATCAGCAAAAGCCATCCGGAGTGCTCTCTGGTGGTGAGCGAAATCGGTTGAATCTAGCGCTGACTCTGAAACAGGGTGGCAATGTGTTGCTACTCGATGAACCAACAAACGACCTTGACGTTGAAACCCTTGGATCCCTCGAAAATGCCTTACTGGAATTTCCAGGTTGCGCCGTGATCACATCCCACGATCGCTGGTTCCTAGACCGAATTGCTACCCATATTTTGGCTTATGAAGGCGATTCCACTTGGTTCTGGTTTGAAGGCAACTTCGAGTCCTATGAAAAGAACAAGATTGATCGTCTAGGTGCTGATGCGGCTAGGCCACATCGCGCTACGTATCGCAAACTAACCCGCGGTTAGCCAATTTTTGGATGCCAAGACATCTGAAATTAGCGTTGCGTTAAGTATTAGTTAGTTTTGCTGTGTCACATTTGCATCATGAAAGATGTAATTAAAGCAATAGAAACAAAACCGTGGATTACTCGAAACATCGCATTAGTAGCCCACGATAATCAAAAAGAAGAATTGCTCGACTGGAGTCGGCAAAATCGTCGATTGCTATCCCGGCACAATTTGTTTGCAACTGGAACAACTGGCGCCCTGCTAGCTGATTCCCTGGATCTGCCAGTCCACCGTTTTCTTAGTGGCCCACTTGGTGGTGATCAGCAAATCGGCGCCGCAATTGCCGAAGGCAAGATCGACATCCTGGTTTTCTTTTGGGATCCATTAGAGCCTCAACCACATGACCCAGATGTTAAAGCATTACTGCGAATTGCCACACTTTGGAATGCTGCAATCGCAGTAAATCGAACTACTGCGGACATGTTGATTACTTCGCAATTATTCGAAGCAGATTTCCCAACTAAGCGCCCGTTATTTGCCGCAGGCACTTCGCGGACAGATTTTGTCGAAGTAAGTTAAGTCACCACTACGCTAGTAATTAGTCAATTACTAAGGCGGATTTGAAAATGGCGGTACTTACGGTTCCAGCGCACTTGCGTTGGGGCGACATGGATATTTTCAAACACATAAACAATGTTGCTTACGTTGGATATCTTGAAGATGCCCGTGTTTCACTGTTGGCAAGTGCTGGGTTCGCTCCAGATTTGGATGGCTTTGGTCAATTGGTAGTTCGCCACGAAATTGATTATGTAAAACCCTTGGTTTACCAAGCTGAGCCAATTGAAATGACAGTTTGGATCGAGTCGATGGGTAACTCATCGTATGTAATCGCTTATTCCATGCATGATGGTGAAACTGAATATTTGCGCGCCAAGACCACTATGGTTTGTATGGATTTAGAACGTGGACTTCCTGGCCGAATTCCTGCGCAATTGCGGGAAACTTATTCGCAATTAATGCGCGACTAGTTCTTCAGCTTCCTGCTGCGCAATCGTTGGAATTTTCTTAAGCAACAACATAGCGGCCGCAGCGATTAAGCAAAGGATCGCAGCGGTGTACCAAGCGATTGCATAGTCGCCATTTGATTCCCGAATCCAGCCTGCAAAAGAAGCGGCGATCGCAGCGCCAATCATATGGAAAGCAAACACCCAGCCATAGACAACACCAGATCTACCTAAGCCAAAGTATTCCCGGCAGAGCTGAACCGTTGGTGGCACTGTTGCAATCCAATCCAAGCCGTAAAAAACAATAAAGAAAATCAGTGGGGGATTAACGTGCGGTCCGAGAACAACTGGAATTGTTAGTAATGCCAAACCACGCATGCCATAGAAAAATGCTAAGAGCCAGATTGAACTAATTTTGTCAGTTAAATAACCAGAACCAATCGTGCCAATCAAATCAAAGATGCCAACAATTGCAAGAAGTGAAGCGGCGGTTGTTGCCGGCATGCCATGGTCATGAGCAGCTGGGATGAAGTGAGTTCCGATTAACCCATTTGTAGACCACCCGCAAACAAAGAATGTAAATGCCAGCACCCAAAAAGCGGGATGTCGCATTGAGGTAAACAACACCTCGATAGCGCCCCGAGCCGTTGCTGGAACCGCAGGTCCCATTTCTGGTTCTTCGGTTGCGCCATAAGGAAGTAATCCAACATCAGAAGGTCGATCCCGTAGGAATAGGAAAACAATCGGTGCCAGTACTGTGCAAAAGGCGGCAACGGTAATCGAGGCACTGCGCCACCCCGATGATTCGATGGTGAAAGTTAGCAAGGGCAAAAAGATCATGGATCCGGTGGCATAGCCTGCCGAAAAAACTCCAGTAACCAGGCCACGGCGCTTAACAAACCACCTGTTTGCAACTGCTGCGCCAAACACCAGAGCCAAACAGCCAGTACCAAATCCTACGAATAGTCCCCAGAGCACAATTAAGTGCCAGCTCTGGGTCATCAAAGTTGTTAAATAGAGTCCACTTGCTACCAGCAACAGCGCAGCGGCAACGACCCGGCGCATGGAGAAACGTTCGATCAAAGTAGCTGCAAATGGGGCAGTTAATCCGTACATAAGTAAGTGCAGGGCTACCGCACTTGATGTGACACTGCGAGACCAGCCAAACTCATTTTCCAGCGGAACCAACATCACGCCAGTAGTTGATCGAAAAGCAGCAGCTGAAATCAAAGTTAAAAACGTAATTGCAACTATCCACCAAGCGCGATGAAGATTTCGAACGACAGTGAACATAGGTAAAGGTTAGTGGAAACTTGCTTGGGAACCTTTAAGTTACTGAGTATTTACCAAACTATGCGCAGCCGAGACCAGATAAGTCCATAGTTGGTCGCGCAAGGCTTCATCTAGTTCCATTTTGGATAACGAGGCTTGCATATGCTTTAACCAACGATCGCGCGCATCATCGTTTACTGCGAATGGAAAATGTCGCATCCGTAACCTTGGATGACCGCGCTCTTCTTGATAAGTATTTGGTCCGCCCCAATATTGTTGGAGAAACAACATTAAGTGCCGTTTAGACTCAGTTAAATCCTGGTCAACATACATTGGACGCAAAACTTCATCTGTTTCAATACCTTCATAAAACCCATCAACAAGCTTTATGAAAAATTCTTGACCACCAACTGCATCGTAAAAAGTTTGTTCCACGCCTCTAGTTTGCCGTATTTAGTGCATCTGATTGGACATCTAATTGCGCTGCTGCCTTAGTAATGTTTCGCGTCATCGAGCCAAAGACAAACCCATGAAACGGCCAAACAGACCACCAGTATGCATGGCCGGCCAAACCTTTTGGATGATAGATCGCATGCTGGTGATACATAGTTTCGCCAGCATCATTTTTCTCAACTCTTAGCTCTAACCAAGCCAGCCCTGGCATGTGCATCTCGGCTCGAAGTCTTAATAATTCCCCTGGAATACATTCTTCGACGCGCCAGAAATCGACAATCTCACCAGCTAGCAACTTATTTGGATCTCTTCGGCCCCGACGAATTCCTGGGCCGCCAAAGAAACGATCGATTAGTCCGCGAGCTTCCCAAGCCAAAGGGAGGGAATACCAACCATTCTCGCCGCCGATTCCTTCAATGATTCGCCAGAGTGATTCCGGCGTTGAATTCGAAGGCACGTATCGATCGTCTGTGTAGAGCGAGCCGCCAGCCCAATCAGGATCAGTAGGTAACGGGTCGCTTGGCTCTCCTGGCATCGAAGCCGAAGACCAACGCGACTTCACATTTGCTTGGCGTATTCGAGTTAGTGCGATTGCAACCGAGTCTTCAAATCCCAATAACCCCTCGGGTGGATCTGGGATGTACTGCTTGATGTCATGTTCGGCGCAGATAACTTCAGTTTTCAAACTATCAACTAGCGGCCGTGCAATATTTTTAGGTACTGGAGTTACCAAGCCAATCCAGCGCGCGGAAAGACCAGGGGAGAGCAAGTTGATTGGCAAAATTATGCGCTTACGTAAGCCAGCAACTTTTGCGTAGCCATGCATCATCTTTTGGTAAGTCAATACATCTGGTCCACCGATATCAAAAGTTCGATTTAATCCGGCTGGCAAATTACGGGCTTCAATCAAGTAGCGCAATACATCCCGGACTGCGATTGGTTGAATTTTGGTGCGTACCCAACGAGGCGTAATCATTGCAGGCAGACGTTCGGTCAGGTAGCGAAGCATTTCAAAGGACAAACTTCCGGAACCAATGATCACTGCGGCGCCAAATGCCACGGTTGGCACACCAGAAGTAATAAATATATTTCCTACTTCCGCCCTAGATCGAAGATGTGGTGAAAGCTTCGGGTCATTTTGTAACCCACCTAGATAAACAATTCGCCCAACATTGCACGCTTTTGCAGCCTGCGCAAAAGTATTTGCAGTATTTCGTTCGATCTCTTCAAAATCGCCAGCGCTGCCAATGGCATGAATTAGGTAATAGGCAACGTCGACGTCTTTTAGTGCTGCTGCGCAGGCGATTGGATCATCGGCAGTACCGGAAACAATCTCCACTTGGTCATGCCAAGGATGTTGTTTAATACGTTCTGGGTGCCGAACTAGGACTCGAACTCGCACGCCTTGTTCCAAGAGTCGGGGAATTAAACGTCCGCCAATGTATCCGGTAGCACCTGTTACGAGGCAAAGCTGTGACATACCTAATTGTTACTCGATTCTAGGTATGTCGCAGAGGGAGAAAAACTACTTTTCCCAGGAAGTGTTTTGGCTGTGGTTAGCTACGGTCAAGATTTCACCATTTCGGATATACCAAAGGACACCTTGGTCATCTCTGATTCTGGTGGTGCGTAACGCAACTTCATCAACAACACCGTGCGTGGTTCCAATAGTTACAACATCACCTAATCCATATTGATCTTCCAGGATTAGGAAAATTCCCGAGATAAAATCTTTTACAAGCGTTTGGGCGCCAAAACCGAGTGCAACACCGACTATGCCGGCCGATGCCAAAATTGGTCCGACATCAATTCCAATTACTGCCAAAATAGTGATTAACGCAAGAGTCCATACCGTGCCAGTAATAATCGAGCGAAGTAATCGCGTTACGGTCACAGCTCGAGTGTCACCGCGATCTGCCGAACTCAAGGCATGTTTAGTTACTCGTCCAACTGCGCGGATTAAAACTGCGCGTGAGATTATTGCAACCACTAGGACGATCAAGATCTCGAGTGGATCTCCTAAAAACCAGTGCCATTTGTCCGTACTGCTCATGGTTCTATTGTGGCCCATTCCACAGCCGGGGGAGCAGCAAGTTCAGCGGGCTGTCGTAAACTAGGGGAGTGAAAATGAACTTACGTCGCATCTGGGCTACAACCGCATCAACCGCTGTGATTTCAGCCGCCGCTCTGCCAGCTTTTGCTGAGTCCACCAAACGCGATGATGGAGACCAACCCGGCGAATCAATGGGAACGCTTTATGCGGTTCTGTGGTTCGTGGTTTTGCCGTTAGTAATCACTGGATTGTTAGCGCTTTTAGTCATGGGACCAAGTTGGACCAGCGCAGCTCGCAACTCAACTCGCGATGGGTTCTTAGATGATCCAACTCTTGCCGATCGCCAAGTTAATCAAAGCGATCGTTCCCAACTAACTAACTAAGGTCACGTGCCTGACAGCGCAGCGACCTGGCGACGTTATCACGCAACTCTCGAATTAGACGAGTTGCACCGACATCCTTACTGCTTGCAATAAATGCATCAGCCCTAGCAAGAATCTCTGGCGAACCAAGCAGCGATGGAAACAGACCCATCGTTATGGTTTGCGCTGTTTCATTCGTGCGAGTTTCCCAGATGCTTTCCAGAACAGCGAAATATTTATCAACAAATGGCGCTAGTAATTCACGTTGATCTGGTTGTGCAAAGCCACCAACAGTTGAATTTAGTAACGCATTAGCGAGGTCATCATTTTCAACAGCAGCGCTCCAGGCCGCAGCTTTCGCTTCGGCAGTTGGAATACCTGAACGAGCAGATACTGCCTGACGTTGACCGCCCGCAGTATTGTCACGAGCAAGTTCTTCCTCAATTGCAGTTGCTGGAATTGCGCCAAGCGCAACAAGTCGAGCAACAAATGACCAACGTAGATCGGTATCAACTGCAACCCCAGGTGGTGTTGCAGAGCCATCAAGCCAACTCTTAACTAATGCAATGTGCTCATCGGTCCGCGCTAATGCAGAAATATTACGCACGAATGCCAATTGGTGATCACTACCTGGTTCAGTTTTATCCAACGCTGCGCTAAGAGTTGCAATAAGTTCATCGCGATTCGCAGCGCGTTTAGTTGGATGGCCGAACTGTTCAATTGCAGAACGCGCCTGTAACAAAATTTGTTGAACGACACCAATTTCCATCGCAAGCAAATCAGTTTTATTAACCATCGAAAGGTAATCACTGGTTGGCAATTCACCATCCCGAGTCATATCCCAAGCTGCACCCCAAATTAAGGCGCGAGAAACGCTATCGGGTATGTCCCATAGACCTTCAGCCGCAGTCTTTGCTGAATGCTCATCCAACCTAATCTTTGCGAATGTGTAGTCACCATCGTTTAGCAGCAGCAAGTCCGCAACTGGCTTTCCGACAAGTTGCGGCACATCAGTGCGGGGACCATCTATATCGATTTCAATTCGTTCGATTCGGTTTATGTACTTACCTTCACGCGCGTAAAAGCCGATCCCGATATGGTGTGGTCGAAGGGTTTGGTCTACTCCTTCAGGGGCAACTGGTGGTTCTTGAATTACGGCGACTGACTTGTACAGTCCGTTTTCTACAACTATTTCCGGACGCAAAGTGTTGACGCCTGCGGTCTGGAGCCAGCGCTGCGTCCAATCTTTGAGGTTTCGGCCACTAGCTGTTTCAAGTTCAACCAGGAGATCCTTTAATTCAGTATTTCCCCAAGCGTGCTTCTTGAAATACTCACGAATACCGGCAAAGAAAGCATCCTCGCCGACCCAAGCAACTAATTGGCGAAGTGCAGAGGCGCCTTTGGCATAGGTGATGCCATCAAAATTAACTTCGACTGCATCCAAATCAACCATGTCAGCAAAGATTGGGTGAGTGGTTGGAAGCTGATCTTGACGGTAACCCCAAGCCTTGCGCTGGTTTACAAAGCTTGTCCAAGCTTCGGTGTATTGCGTTGCTGAAGTTGAGGCTTGATGCGCTGCCCATTCCGCAAAACTTTCATTCAGCCAGAGGTCATCCCACCAGTTCATGGTTACCAGGTCGCCAAACCACATGTGCGCCATTTCATGCAGCACCGTGTTAGCACGCTGTTCGTATGCTGCGCGCGTTACCTTGGAGCGAAATACGTAATCTTCGTGATGCGTTATGCAGCCAGCATTTTCCATAGCACCGGCATTGAATTCTGGAACAAACAGTTGATCGTATTTACCAAACGGGTAGCCGTAGTCAAAGGCATTTTCGAAGTATTCAAAACCTTGCTTGGTAACAGTGAACAGATCTTCGGGATCAAGATATTGCGCTAGTGAGTTACGGCAAAAAAGTCCCAACGGGTATGTTCCAAATTTTCCTTTGTACTCATCGCGTACTTCGTAGTAAGGCCCCGCGATGATTGCAGTGATGTAAGGCGACATCACATGTGTCACGCCGAACTCCCAAGTTGCAACCCCAGTAGCTTTTGGTTTTGGAGTTGGTGTGGCGGAGTTGCTAGTTACGGTCCAGTGATCGGGGGCGTGCACTGTGAATTGGTAAGTGGCCTTCAAATTTGGTTGATCAAAGCAGGCAAAAACCCGACGGGCATCAGCAATTTCAAACTGCGTGTAGAGGTAGACCTCGTCATCAACTGGGTCAATGAAGCGGTGCAGACCCTCACCAGTGTTCATGTACGCGGCATCAGCTACGACTGTTAAAACGTTGGTTGACTTGAGATTGTGCAGGGGAATCCGAAATCCGTCGTGTTCGCTTGGAGAAATTGCCTCGCCATTCAATTCAATGGAATGAACTACTGGCGCAATGAAGTCAATCCAAGTTGAATTACCCTCACGTGCGGCAAAATGAACTGTCGTTTTACTGGCAAAGGTTGCCTCACGGGTGCTTAAATCCAATTCAATTTCGTAGGATTTTGCAGTGACAACGGCTGAACGTTCGTAGGCTTCTTGACGCGTGATATTTGTGCCGGACACGTAAAACTCCTCTAAATAATTCCTTTGGTGTATCCATCCTGACACCTCTTCTAGGAAAGTGCAGAACTGGGTCTACGCTGAATACATGAGTACTGATGTAGAAATTGCAGATTTCTGGTTTGATCCAATTTGCCCGTGGGCTTGGATCGCTTCTCGTTGGATGCTCGAAGTCGAGCAAGTCCGACCGGTTAAAACTAATTGGCACGTGATGTCACTTGCGGTACTAAATGATGGCCGTGAGTTACCCGAGAAATATGTAGATTTAATGAAGCGAGCTTGGGGACCAGTTCGAGTGGTAATTGCGGCAGAACAAAAGCATGGCGCCAAAGTAGTTGGACCCCTTTACACAGCACTTGGCACCCGGATCCACGATCAAGGTAGAGGCGACGATTATTTGTCAGTCATTGCCGAAGCACTTGCTGAATGTGGACTTGAGGCGAACCTAATTGAAGCCGCCTCGATAACCGACCATGATGAAGCCTTAAAGAAAAGCCATCACGAAGGTATGGATCCTGTCGGAATGGATGTTGGCACACCTGTCATTCACGTTAATGGCACAGCATTGTTTGGCCCAGTTATATCCCCAATCCCACGCGGTGAGGCAGCCGGAAAGTTATGGGATGGCGTGGTCTTAGTTTCGAGCACTGATGGATTCTTCGAGTTAAAGCGCACCCGCACCCGCGACCCAATTTTTGATTAGTCCAAAGATTTAAATCCAAAACTGGAAAGATAAGAACATGCGAGTTCACTTAGCAACAGATCATGCTGGCCTTGAGTTCAAGGACGAGTTAACTAAACATCTGCAGGGCAGAGGTTTTGAAGTAGTTGATCACGGTGCATATGAATATGACGCTGAGGATGACTATCCAGGCTTTTGCATTGCCGCAGCCGAAGCTGTGGCTGCCGAGCCTGGTTCGCTAGGTGTTGTTTTTGGTGGCTCTGGTAACGGTGAGCAGATAGCAGCTAACAAAGTTAATGGTGTTCGCGCGGCACTTGCGTGGAGCATTGCCACAGCCGAGCTTGCAAAGGAACATAACAATGCAAACGTCATTGGCATTGGCGCCAGGCAACATACCCAAGCCGAGGCCTTTGAAATTATCGATGCATTCTTAGATACGCCATTTAGTGAAGCTGAACGTCATGTTCGCCGAATTGGTCAGATCGGTGAATACGAAAACCGTTAGTGATTACAGGTGCAAGGTTTGCTTGCATCACCGTTGCATCGCAGACACGTTGCCATTGACGGTGCCACATCCATTGCGGGACTGCGCTTAAAGAATCCAACTGGCTTTAACATAAATCCAATTCGCTCAACTGGCATTACTGGCCAATCCTCAAGCCGAGGTATGTGATTTACCCCAAAGACGTACCACATGACAACATCGGTTTCGGTAAGGCTTCGATTTTGTTTCGTCCACTCCGGCAATCCAGCGCCGCCTTCATGCTGAAACGGGTATTCGCCAGCTGGGTAACGTTCGGCGCGACGGTTAGGTGTGACCCATAAGTGTTTGTACATAAATCCAGCACGCTTACCGATAATTGAATCTGGCGAAGCTAGGGGATAAGAGTTACCGTTTGCGATCAACTTGTAACCCACTGGCTTATTCATATGGTTCTTTTTGCCAGTATTAATAATTTTCCAGTAGCGGCTCGAAATTATGTCCAGCATTCGCCCGGAAATACTTTCATCAGCTAGAACCGTTTCTTGGGTTACATATGCGCCACCATGAACATTCTCAGGTCCCATCGGGGCAGCAATTGAATCAACTTCAATCACGGTATTTTTTGCACCATCTATATCAAGATCTAGCCGGGCGCAAAAAGTGTGCTGGTGATACGGCGCCCATAGTCCTACTTCAAGTTCTGTTGCAGAAGGATGCGGAACTCCTGGGGTGTCCGAAAGCGTAAGGACTATGCCGGTCAACTTCGCTTCAAATTCAACAGTGCCATCTTGGTAGAAATACCAAAAGTATCCATACTCGTAGTTGTTGATAGTCACGATTGAAGAAACTACGAATCGACGTCCGCGGCGCACTTCAACGTGCCCATCAATATCAACATGCTTCCAAAGGATGCCGTGATCTTCTTCGTGCATACAGATTGCATTTTCGATTACTTTTACATCTCCGCGTGGAGTTAAGAGTGCTACATCTTTATAGATGATCTCGCCAAGGCAATCACAACCCAAAGTTAGCGAATTGGTATAACTTCCTAAGCCAAATTCGCCAGTGTCAAAAGCGTTCTTTCGATAAGTTCCTTGGCTCGGGTCGCCGTAGGGGATAACTAGTTCGGCAATCGACATGCGATAACCGATTCTTCGTTCAACGCCATTGTCATCGAATCGCACATCATGAATCACTAAACCTTCGCGATGATCCCAACCCACGCGAAAGTTCCAACGTTCCCAATTAACTTTCCAGCCATCAATCGTGCAAGACGCACCATCTTTTTGCACGATCTGTAGATCATTTAATTTGATGCCACCGCCGGTCTGGGATAGTCGGTAATCACCAGGAGTCATTGGAATCGGAGTCGGATCGTTATCTTCGATGCCGACCACTTGTTCGGCCTGTAAATCAACGATCGCGTATAACCCATTAATTGGATGCGCGTAAACATTTGATTCCAGAGTTGGTCGCAACCACATTGGCGTCCAAACTAAACGGCGGCCATCATCTAAATATTTTGGAATCTGGGCACCTATTGGCCACGTCTCGACATACACCTGAGTATCCGGATCAGTTACGCCACGCTTTTTGAGGGCAGCTCTAACGCCTTCGTCACGCAAAACTGCTGCAACCGCTAATTCAGATTCGGTGATAACAACTGGCGCCTTAGCTCCAACGATTAAGTCCCAACTGACCGGTGTGCCCGAGGTAGAAATAACGCCTTCATAAACTTCAGCTCTTGTGCGATCTAACACGGTTAGCCGAGCCAAACGCTCTAGTGCATCGCCAGATTTCCAACCAAGGACTTTTGTTTTGCTTGGCTCTTCAAGTTGGCAGGTAATTACGAAATGATTCTCGCCAATTCCCCAGCTAGTACGAGCCCCAGTTATGACGGAATGCAGTTCTGCGGGGCTCAAGGGGTCCAATGGATGATTCGAAGGAAACCCTTGTGACATGCGCCCAATTCTAGGCAAAATCCGAAATTCTCGGTCATTTTTCTCAAATGATTTCCAAATTTGAGGTATTTGGGTGGCTTAGGTCACTAATCTGACATCAAACAGTAAGCAAGCTTCCGGGAGAGCATATGTCCGTTCAGGGAATTAACATTGCAGATTTAACTACTTCTGCAGCGCTTGAAGAAAAGAAAAAACTCCGTAAACACTTCGGCCGTTTTGATATCTTCTTCTTTCTAATTTGCACAATTGTCGGTGTAGACACCATCGGTCAGATGGCATCAAACGGAGCCCAAGGATTCTTGTGGCTTATTTTTATGTGCGTATTCTTTTTCATTCCATATGGTTTGTTCACTGCGGAACTGGGTTCAACCTTCGCTGAAGAAGGTGGACCATATGTTTGGACTCGAATGGCATGGGGTCGCAAGGTGGCTGGATTAAATTCAGTTTTTTATTGGTTCTCAAATCCAGTCTGGATTGGTGCCACACTTGCATTACTAGCTATTCAAACTGTTTCAGATTACTTCTTTAACATTCCGGCTGGAAGTTTCTGGTCTTACGGCGTCGGCATGATCTATATCTGGTTCTCGGTATTCTCCGCAGTTCTTTCGTTCGGAGTTGGAAAGTGGATTCCGACCATCGGTGCATTCAGTCGAATCATCATGATCGGATTATTCGCAATCACTACTGTGATCTATGGCATTCAAAATGGTCTTCATTTTCCATCAGCTGGAGAATGGACTCCAACGTGGCCAGCATTTATTGCGCTAGTTCCATTGGTCTTCTACAACTTGGTTGGTTTCGAGATGCCAAGTTCTGCAGGCGATGAAATGAAGAACCCACAGCGTGACGTGCCATTCACGATCATGCGAGCAATGGTTACTTCAATTTTGCTTTATGGTCTGCCAGTACTTGCAATCGTGATGGTAATTCCAGCAGATGAAATTTCAGGTGTCTCCGGATTCCTCGATGCAATCGCAAAGGTCTTTACGGTTTATGGTTCTGCTGCAGATGTGATGCTGAAGGTCATGGCATTCACATTCATCATGGCGCTGGTATCTAGTGCAAGTGCTTGGTTAATGGGAGCCGACCGCACCGAAGCTATCGCTGCGATCGATGGCACTGGACCAAAGTGGTTAGGTAAATTCTCGTCACGCTTTGGAACACCAGTGAACGTGAACATGGCATCAGGAATTATTTCTACGCTAGTTTTTGTGGTCGCTCAAAAACTTGGTGATGGAGATGCATCAGTTTCATTCGGCATCATGATCGGCATCGTCTTGCTATTTACTAATTTGAGTTACCTAGTAATTTTCCCAACGGTTATCAAGTTACGTAAATCCCATGGACATGCGAATCGGCCTTACCGAATTCCTGGAGGCATGGCTGGTGTTTGGGCAGTTGGAATCATCACAACGTTCTGGTCTGCTTTCGCATCGCTAACTGGAATTTTCCCTGGATTACTTTCCAACGGAATGCTGCTTGATGATTCAGCATTACCTGATGGTGTAACTCGTGGCCAGTACACAAGTTACGTATTTACCGCCATTGCCATAACACTTGTAGTTGGCGTGATCTTCTACATCCTTGGTGGAGCAACTCGCAAGGATCTAGTTAAGGATCCAGAAGTCCCAGTTGAATAAGTAATTAAAAAACAAAGCCCCATTGGTCATAGCGATCTCTGGGGTTTTGTTTTGCCCGCAAGCGGCGCGAACCCATTTAGCGGTGCGAATAGAGCGCGGGTGACCTTGTCAATCGATTATTCGATTGACAAATGAACATTGGCGAACCTTCGGTTCGATCCCGGTCGCACGAGACCATAAGAGCGTGATTCAAATCTTTTGATTTGAATCAAATAAACACTGTCCGGCGGTCGCCCGCGGAATGAGCGGAGCGAATGGAGCGGGTGACCGGGATCGAACCGGCATGGCCAGCTTGGAAGGCTGGGGCTCTACCATTGAGCTACACCCGCGAAGCCGATCTTTCAATCGGCCAGAATTTAGACTATCGCATGATTTCTAATACAATCGAACAGCAAGATCGGGGCGTAGCGTAGTGGCTAGCGCGCCTGCTTTGGGAGCAGGAGACCGAGAGTTCGAGT
>CAFBIX010000019.1_pt1 | contig 19163 bp, 22 predicted proteins | sample 7267961 | NCBI WGS metagenome assembly CAFBIX01 (sample SAMEA6814020, study PRJEB35770) | freshwater metagenome | biome: Freshwater; feature: Freshwater reservoir; material: water | place: Czech Republic | collected 2016-04-20 | depth 30m m | reverse complement strand
TGGGCGTTTTTACCGAACCCTGAGGAAGCGTGGGCATCTATTGAACCGATTGCGGATGTGGGTGGTCGTGTTATTGGTTTGTCCACCGCTAATGGTAGTGGCAACTTTTTTCATCAGTTATGGGTTGGCTCGCAGACTGGCACCAACCAGTTTAAAGGAATCTTTTTCCCTTGGGACGCTGATGGTGAACGCAACGAGGACTGGTATACAGCAAAAGCGAGAAACATGCAATCTTGGCAAATGCACCAAGAGTATCCACGCTTCCCTGAAGAAGCGTTTATCAAATCAGGAAACCCCGTATTTGACATAGATATGTTGAACCTAATAGAAACGATTGAACCCGACCAAGGATATTTTCATCTGTTCGCTGATGGCAATGGCGAGTTTCGCCATGCCCCAGAAGGAAACCTATCAGTTTGGCTATATCCAGAACTAGATAGTGTTTATACGATTGGTGCCGATGTTGCTGAAGGTTTATCTCATGGTGATTATAGTTCAGCCCATATTATTGATGCGTCTACTGGTCAGGTGGCTGCGCATTGGCATGGACACATTGAACCAGACCTATTTGGGGAACTGTTGGCTGAGTTGGGTTGGTGGTACAACAACTGTTTGATTGGTATTGAGTCCAATAATCATGGTTTAACTACCTTGAAGGCTGCACAGAAGCATGGTTATAAGAATCTTTATAAACAACGCCGTTTAACTTCTGTCCGTGCTGACGCTACCGATGTGTTGGGCTGGCGTACAACAACAACTAGTAAACCTTTGGCTATTGACGAACTGAGTGCTATTTTGCGTGATGACGGTTTGCAATTGGTTTGTATGAAAACAATTGCAGAACTAAAAACTTATGTTCGTAAAGAAAATGGGCGGACTACTGGCAGTCCACACGATGACCGTACTATCAGTTTGGCTATTGCGGTGCAGATGCTCAAATATGTTTGGCTACCCGAATACAGGGGTGATGTTTCTGTACCAAAAAATAGTTTGTTATGGTGGGAACAGCACCTTTTTAGTCCAACAAATGAGAATAAAGTGTTTATGGGTTCACATAATGTTCGGAAACGAGTCCCTTTTTAACCTTTGGGAACGGAAGTGTTACTATTATGATGTTTAATTGCGAAAAATGTGAGAAAACCTTTGCTGCCGATGAACTCCCCCGTAGAGGTGAGATTTGTTTTGCATGCCATGTTAAAGATGTCCGTCTAGGTTTTACTTGGGGTCAGGATGACTGGCATAATCAACCAAGTGTGAAGTTTCGTGAAAAACAACAGGTTGAGGAAGCCAAGGCTGCGGGCTTGACTATTGAGAGAGTATAAACTGTGGCTGAAATATGGGTTCCTGTTTTGGTTGCTTTAATTACGGGACCTGTAGTAGTCGTTTTGCAAAAACTTAGGAAAGAGAATACGGACCAACATTCGGAGGCAAGGATTTTGCTACGGGTGATTGGTTCTAAGGTGGATAAGGTCGCAACAAAAATTGATAACCATATTGGTTGGCATGATGGGAAACAAGAATAATGGCTAAGAAATCTAGTTACGACCACTTGAAGCATTATAAGCAACGCTTAGAAGCGTCTAAGCGTTGGCGTAAAGATGACGGTTATGATGCGACTTGGCGCAGAATGACCGACATGTATAAAGGTTTACAGTACGAAGATTTCCGTACCGAGGACAGACTTTCAATCAATATTGCGTTTGCAACTATCAATATTATTGCACCAAACATTTCTGTTAACTACCCAAAAATTTCTGTTAACGCCACCAACCCAACAAACGCCGCTAATGCTGTTATTGCTGAGGCGGTAGTGAACTATTGGTGGCGTTACAAAGATATCCGTACCGAGTTTCGCCGTGCCGTCAAAGATAGTTTAACTTGCGGTCATGGATGGGTTAAAGTTGGTTATCGTTTTGTTGAAGAAGAACAAGTAAACGACCACGAAGCCCTAGACCCCATTGATGGCAACGAAGTGACCCCTATCACGGTTGTGGTAGAAGATAGCCCTTTTGCCGAGCGTGTTAGCCCTATGGATGTGTTTGTTGACCCTGACGCAACATCCATGCATGACATCAAATGGATTGCACAACGCATACGCCGACCATTAGCAGATGTCAAAAACGATAAACGCTACTCCAAGGTTGCTCGTGACCAAATTCAAACTATGGCTGTCAGCCGATATTCGGATGACCCTAGTAAGAAAAAGATTTATGACAAAACCGAAGGTTACGCAGAAATTTGGGAATATTACGACATTTCTACCAAAACGATGTCGGTGTTTTCGGAAACTGCAGACCAGTTTTTGATTAAGCCAATGCCAATGCCATATTCGTTTGGGCAACCTTTTGTTATGTTGCGCAATTATGATGTCCCAGACCACTTTTACCCTATTGGTGACTTGGAATCCATTGAACCTTTGCAAAGAGAGTTGAATGAAACCCGCACACAAATGATGAATCACCGTAAAAAGTATTCACGCAAATACTTGTATAAAGAATCTGCGTTTGACAACTTGGGTCGTACAGCCCTAGAGTCAGACGAGGACAATGTGATGGTTCCTGTCATTAGTGATGAGGCTTTATCTAGCATTGTTTCAGCGTTTCCTGCTGTTATTAATCCGTCAGATTTTTATGACCAAACACAAATGATTATTTCTGACATTGACCGTGTTTCTGGTGTATCAGAAATTCAGCGTGGCGGCACAACAGAAATTAGGCGTACCGCTACAGAGTCCTCACTTGTGCAGGATGCTAGTAATGCTAGGACTGCAGATAAGTTGGCTATGATTGAGCAAGCCATCAGTGAGTGTGGTCGCCGTATGGTTGCTTTGGCACGCCAGTTTATGACTGGCGAGCAAGTAGCCCGTGTTATCGGTAAAGATGGTGAACCTGTTTGGATTCAATATGACCGTGACTATTTGGAAGGTGATTTTGATTTTGAGGTAGTTGCAGGTTCCACACAACCTCATAATGAATCGTTTCGCCGTCAGATGGCTTTACAAATGGTTGACGCTATGGCACCTTTTGCTGGTGCAGGAATCATAGATATGCCAAAACTTGCAGCGTATGTATTGCAGCAAGGTTTTGGTGTGAAGAACCCTGATGAGTTTATTGCTCAACCGCAAGCCCCTATGGGCGCACCTGCTGGTCAACCTCCTGTCCCTGCTGGTCCTGAACAGATGCCACCTCAGGGTGGTGCAGGTTTGCCATTGAATGGCGACCCTGCACAACTTGCAGCATTATTGCAAGGACAGCAACCTCAATAGGGAACGACTCTATTTATATATAGAGCAACCAACTAGGACTCAGGAGAATAAAATTAATGAGTGATGAACTCGTAGAAGTGTCAGCCGAGGAACCCGTAGGGTCACCCGTTTCGGAAGATGTTTCAGAAGCCCAAGATACAACACCGTATTTATCTGTAGAGGAATACTCTAATCATAGAGTTCCTGTAAAGTTGGATGGTGAGGAACTGCAAGTTCCATTATCTGAAGCAATTGCTGGCTATCAAAGGCAAGCAGATTATACTCGTAAAACGCAAGAGTTATCTCAGCAACGGGACCAGTTCCAGTTTGCTAGTGCGCTTGAAGCGGCTTTACAGCGTGACCCTGCTGCAACTATTGACATGCTGAGTAATCATTATGGTATTAGCCGTGAGGCTGTATCAGAGATGGTTTCTGAGGATGACGGTTTTCAATATTTGGATTCTTCGGATGATAAATATAAACAGTTAGATAGACGGATTGCTTCTTTTGAAGAATTTCAAACTCAACAGCAAGTTGAGAAAGAAGTTGCAGGTTTGCAGGCAAAGTATCAGGATTTCAACATCCAAGAAGTTGTTAATGCAGCATTACGCTCAGGTTCAACGGATTTGGAAGGAACTTACAAGCAGATTGCGTTTGATAAAATGATGGCAAAAGAAGAATTAGCAAGAAAAGCAGCCGAGAAGCAGAAACAAAACACTGATGGTGTTGTTGCTGCGAAACGGCAGGCAGGTGTTGTGTCGGGTGGTTCGTCCGCTACAAGCAATACCACTAGCGAAAACTTTCAACCCATCACTAGCGTGAGCGAGGCTTGGAAAGCAGCCAAACGCTCTATGGGCGCAGATTAACACATTAACTAACCAAACTTTTAAAGGACATTATCATGGCAGCAAATAGCAACTTTGATAACTTGCTCAGCACAACGCTGGCAAATTATCGTGACCAACTTACCGACAACATTTTTACGGCACGCCCGTTGACTTACACCCTTATGGAAAAGGGTCGTATTCGCATGTTGAATGGTGGAACAAAAATTGTTGAACCGTTGATTTACGGTTTGAACGACACTGTTGGTTCATACGGTGGCTACGACACAATTAACCTTGCTCCACAGCAAGGTATTTCGGCTGCAGAATACGAATGGAAGCAGTACGCTGCATCCATCTCAATTTCTGGTATTGAAGAAGCAAAAAACAATGGTGAGCAAGAAATCATCAACTTGTTGGAAGCCAAAATCATGCAGGCTGAGGAATCAATGCGTGAAGGTTTCAACACAATGTTTTTTGCTGATGGTACTGGTAACTCGTCCAAGGACTGGAACGGTCTTGGTAACTTGGTTGAATCAGGTAACACTGTTGGAAACATTGACTCCAGCACTTACACATGGTGGAAGTCGTATGAGGAAAACACTAGTGCTGCTTTGACGCTTGCTCAAATGGCAACAGCGTACAACAGCGTTTCGGTTGGTAATGACCACCCAGACACCTTGTTGACAACACAAACTTTGTTTGAAAAGTATGAGGCTTTGCTTCAACCAAACTTGCGTTACACGGACACTAAGACTGCAGATGCTGGATTCCAGAACTTGTTGTTTAAGGCTGCTCCTGTAATGTATGACACTGGTTGCACAGCAGGAACATTCTATTTCTTGAATAGCAAGTATATCACTTTGGTTGGTCACACCAGCAAGTGGTTTGACCAGACTGCATTTGTTCGTCCAGAAGATTTGGATGCACGCTACGCCCTCATCATGTGTTACGGTAACCTCACGGTCCGTAACCGTGCCAAGCAAGGCAAACTGACCGCTAAGACAGCCTAAGTTAACCCACTAGAAAATATAGGAGAAATATTATGCCACTAAAAGCAAATGATACAGATGGTGCGGTTACCCGTAAGCGTCTAGAGACATGGGCTGCAGGTCGTGAGAAGGTAACTATTGTTGCCGCTACCGATGCTGCAACCGTTCAAACAGCAGCACAACTTTCTGGTGCGGCTCGTGTAGTTTACACGATGACTCCATCAACAGGTCGTACCCTGACTACTCCAACTGGCGCACAGTTGGGTGCAGGTTTCACGGACGAAGCAGTAGGTACTTCGTTTGAGTTCACTGTTGTGAATGTCGCAGCAGCAACACATGCAATCACTTTGACTGCAGGTGCTTCTGGTGTAACACTTTTGGGTGTTGCAGGAATGGCAACTGTTGCAGCAGCATCATCAGCAACTTTTGTTGGTGTGTTTACTGCAGCAGACACGGTTTCTATTTATCGTAAGTAATTAGTTCCCCGCACGGAACGAAATGGTTATGGGTGTGGGACTTAGATTCCACACCCATTTCTATAATAGTTTATAAATCTAGGAGAACATAATGCGTAAGCCACCATTTCCAAGGGACCCATCACCACAGCCAAAACCAAAACCTCGTGTTGGTGGGAAAGCACTTGAAAAAAGAAAACCAAGTCCTAAGAAAAATTTAGGAAAAATGGTAGGTAGAGCAAGGGATATGAAAGTTGACCCTATGGATTATGTTCGTCCTTCACGAGCAGGTGGAAAAGCAATTGGTAAGAAACCATATCCACCAAAAGACTCACCACCAAGACGGCGAGGACCTGCACAAAAGATTCCGAAGCGTCCTTATGATGGTCCAATGATAGGACCTCCTGATGCACGCCGTCCAAGACCTAAACCGTTTACAGGTCGTGACGGCAAGTTCCCTTCTAAAATTATAAAACCATTTAAGGGACCAAGAATTAAGCGTGATGATGATTTGCGTCTAATGGGTCCAAGAAAAAAACCAAACTATACCAAACCAAGAGGTAATTCAAATGCAAAATACAGCATTGTACCTGCAAAGAAAAAGAAGTAATTATGGCTGCTAAAAAACCCGCTATTCAGATGACTAATGGTATTGATGACATTATTAAAGGTGGCATTAAAGGTGCCACAAAACTTATTGAGCGTTACGGTGCTAGACGCACATTAGGTGACGGTGTTGTTACTTCTGCATCAAAGGCTGTAAAGGGTAGAAAAAATGTTATGCAAAATGCGTATGGACAAACATATGGTTCTTTAAAGCGTGCAAAAAAGGCTAGCAAAAACTTTAGAGGTACACAGTTTCCTAAAAATCAGTCGTTAACAAAAAAACAATTTAAGAAAGTGTATCCCAAGTAATGGCTAAGAAACCTGCTATTCAAATGACCAACGGTGTTGATGACATCATCAAAATTGGTGTCAAGGCTGCTAAAGACATTTTTAAACATAACCGAAAACTTGGCAAAAGTGTTATAAAGTCTGCCAAAGCAACAAGCACTGTTGCACGCCAAACCCTTGAACATGAAAAGCGTTTTGGTTCCAAAGGTGTTTATAAAGGCTACAAAGGAGGACCACGACCATGAAGCGTGGTATTGACGACATTGGTAAGGGCATTTATAAAGGTGCCGTTGCTGTCATAGAAAACTATGGCAAAAAGGGTGCAAAAAAAGGTGCCAAAAAGGTTGGTAAGGCTGCTAAAACTGCGGCTGGTGGTGCAGGTCGTAAACTTCCACCTAAGGCTAAAACGGCGGTTGCTGCATCTGGTGATGCTGCACGCCGTAAAGCGGTTGAGGCTGCCCGTCAACTAGAGTTGCGTAGTCAACGAATGTTGGATAGCAAAAAGGGTCAGCAACAGTTGGCTAAAGAATGGGGTAAACTTAGCGGCAGACAATATTATGCTGACGAGGCTGCCAAAGGTGCGTCCACTGTTCGTAGCCGTATGGCTGAACAAGCCCGTTCACGAGGCATCACTGCTAGAGGCAGAAAAATGGGTGCCAGACAGAACGCTGATGAGGCTAAGGCGATTGCTGATGCGTCACGCCGTGCCGAGCGTGCCAAAGCATATAAAGAGGCTGGCGGTAGGAACTCTGCGGCGGCTAAAGCACGCCGAGATTCTAAGAACGCTAATCGTGCCAAGCAGGTCCGTAAGGATATCAAAAAAAATAAGCCTAAGTAAATAGTTATGGCTGTCAAGAAACCTAAGGCTAAAAAATTTGGTTTTGATATTGGTGACATTTTAAAGTTTGTTGAATCTCAGGCTGTTGGTCAAAAGTCTAAGGATTTGTTTCAAGAAGCAGTAGACATCCCTATGCCACCGTTAACGGGACCTGCGGCAAATACAGGTCGGAATGTTTATGGTATAAATCCTTTAACGGCGGCTGTTGCGGGCAAAATTGGAAAAGGTACAGAAGCATTGGCTAATACTGGTTTAGGTCAATGGTTTGGTGCTGACTCAGCATTTAATTTAGGTAAACCAAAACAAAGTTCTACCGATTCGGTTGCAAATTTGGCTGCTTTGTTGTTTTCTGTTGCTCCTTTGGGTGGTGGCGGAGTCGTTAAAAAGTCTGGAAAAACTCTTAAAAACCACCTTAAAAATGGTTTAGTTAGTTCTGGCACTACTAAAGATATTCTTTCTGTAATCAAAATGTTAATGGGTATGCAAGGCAAATAACTGTTTGGGGGAACAATTCCCTTATGAGTGATGATTAAAAACTCTGTCCCCGCCCATTCCTTATATGGTGTACCTGTTTATGGTAACCGTCCTGCTGGTGCAGTAGCGGGTTCTAAACCTGCGTCTGCCAGTGGACCGTACATTGGTCGTGGCGACAAATGTACGGGTAACGATGATACCTGTGGAGCCAATCGGGTGCGTGGACAAGAACTCTGTGTGGGTCATTCCCGCAAAACCACCAAACCCTCTAAGGAGTCATAATGGCTTATCAAACGATGACTGCTGCTACTTTGCGTAGCACAGTCCGAGACATCACTGACCTTGATACTGAGGACCTGTCCGATTCTTTGTTGAATCTTTATATTCGTGACGGTTATTACCGTATTTTGGATTTGGAGCAGCGTTGGACTTTTCTGGAAACTTCGTTTACTTTTGCTACGGTTGCCAACCAAAGGGCTTACACGATAGCCAATTTGACGGCTGACCCTATCGCTAGTGTTGTTTCTATTACAGACGCTACGGGTGTTGGCAAGCGTTTGGAAATGGTTGGGTACGACACCTTAGAGGAAACATATTTGGGTACTTATGATACTTCTGGTGACCCACTGTTTTATGCTGTGTGGCAGGGGAAGATTCATTTGTTTCCTAAGCCGAGTAATGTTCGGACTTTGACTGCTCGTGGTTATCGTGAGCCGATTGATTGGGCTACTACTGGTGGTGCTGTGGATGCTAGTTCTAATTTGCATTTTGCTTTAGTTTATTATGCTTGTTCCCGTATTTTTCAGGGGTTGGAAGATGCGGCTATGGCTGAGGTTTATAAACGGGCTTTTGATGAGGGTGTGCAGTTGGCTCGTGCAAATATTACTAAACCTACTAGTCATGCTTACACTATTGTTTCTGCTGGTCGTACTAAGGGTCGTCCAACTTTTAATGGTTGGACGGCTACTTTGGGACGGAACTTTGATTGGAGCCAGTATTAATGGCTGGTTTAAACATTGTTGAGGTGTCTGATTTTACTGGTGGCATAAACTTTCGTGCGGACCAGTTTCAGTTGGCTAACTTTGAGTCACCTAAAATGTTGAATGTTGAAATTGACCCACGAGGTGGAGTTTTTTCTCGTGGTGCGCAACGCCAGTTGAACACGACTGCGGTGTCTGGTACTTGGACTCCCCGTAGGATTACACCTTTTTATGGTGCTAGTAATTATTTGATGTTGTTTACGGCTACTAATGTTTATAAATCTACTGGCGGCAACTTTTCTAAGTTGCAATATTCGTCTGGTAATGATGTTGTTGCTACTAATGCGGATGGTATGGCTTCTGCTGTTTGGGGCAAAGACCTATATTTGGCTGATGCTGCTTCTGTGTATCGTTGGGCTACTGGCGATACTTATGCTACGGCTTTGACGGCTATTAGTGGTTCTAACTGGCAGGTAACTCCTGATGCGACTGTGCATACTTTGTTTAAGGCTAAACATTTGGCTGTTCACACAAACAAATTGTTTGCTGCCGATGTGACTATTGGTGCAACTAACTATTCCAACAGGGTGTATTGGTCTTTGGAAAACTCTCCTGAGAATTGGGCTACCGATGATTATGTTGAGGTTGTTGGCGGCGGTGATGGTATTAAAGGTTTGGCTGTTGTTTCTGGTCAGTTAATGATTTTTAAACAGAACGCCATATATGTTTTGACTGGTTATGATTCAGCAACTTTTCAAGTTGTTGAATTAACAAACCGTTTGGGTGTTACTTCTTCTCGCAGTATTGCTGTTGCAGAAACTGGAGTATATTTTTATGTTCATAATGATGGAATATACTTTTATAATGGTTCTTCTATTAGGGACATGTTTGAAAACATTCGTTCATTGTTTGCCCAAGAGTATATAAATTTAACTGACCGTGCTTCTATCAGTTTGTCTTGGGTTGGTAAGCGTGCTTGGTTGTCCTCGCCATATTCCACTTCTACTACTGTTACTACTCCTACAGTAAATTTTGTTTTGGACCCATCTATTCGTAGTGGTGTTTACACAATGTTTTCTACAAGTGATTCTAAAGGATTGATTTCTGGTTGTGATTGGGTTGATTCCAGTAACAACGAATACAAGTTGATGATTCATCCAACTGAACCTTATGTTATTAAAGTTGACATGTATGGTGACGAGTTTGACAATATCACTGGTACCGATACAGGTTTTTCTAGTTACTATCGGACACGCTGGTTTGATGGTGGGTCGTATATGCAAAAAAAAATGTTTCGCAGACCTGATGTTGTTGTTAAAGAAGTTACAACACCACAAACTATTGTGGTAAATGTTTACCATAACTTTGATGAAAGCGTTGGCAATGAACGCCGCATATTTAACTTAACTCAAACACCGCCTGCTAGTGGGCTTATTTGGGGTACAGGTTTATGGGGTGAAAATTGGTCTGCTGGTGCTATTTCTAGCACCATTTTGACTGGTTCAAATTTGGGTTTAGCAAAATGTATTCAACTTGAATTTAATGGTCCATCAGGACAAAAATGGGGTATCAACAGTATTGGATACAAATATCAGGCACGGAAAGTTAAAGGTTAATTATGGCTACACTAACATTTACCAACACATTTACCAACGGCACGGCTGCCGTTGCTACAGAAGTTAACGCAAACTTTAACGATGTAAAAACTTTTGTTGAAGCAACTACGGCTGGAACAAACATTGATTCTGGTGCAATTGCGTATTCGCAAATTGCTACCGCAGCAGTTACCAGCATTACAAATGATGTGATTGCTTCGGCATCTTCTAGCGACCAAACTGTTTTGGGTTCACAGATTTTCGGCTAATGGCTTGGAACTCACCTTTCTTGTCCACGCTAAGTGGTACCGATAAAGATGCTCTACAAAGCATCTTTTCTTCGTTGCGTGGCGAATTGGAACGATTGCAACTAGAAATTGATGATTTAAAAAATAAGCCTGCTAATAAGTTTAAAGAACAGACGAGGTATTAAATGAGCATGATGGATGCCGTCTCAGGCAATTATGGTTTAAGTGAAGCAGGTGCAATTCTGAGGAGACGGAATCGTTCCATTGCCAACCAACAGGCTGCTACTCTTGGGCAGCAGCGTGGTACACGCAAAATGTCTGATATTACCAAACAGTATGTTGAGGGCTTTCAACCGAAGATGGCGCAATATGGTAGGCGTGGTTTGGCTGGTCCTAATGTGGTTTCGGGTATTCAGCGTAAAGGTTTGGAGCAGTATGCAACCAATCTGCAAAGCAGTTTGGGTGCAGAAACATTAAACTTGCAAGACCAATTAAATCAGATTAGCGGGGACGAGGCTGCTTCGGAATCTGAGTTGCAACAGTATATAAACGATTTGGCTTTGGCTAAGAATCAAAGGATTATTGATACTGCAACAGCGTTGCGTCAGTTGCAAGGATATTAATTATGGCTATTGTTTATAAAAATGGTCGGTTGGTGCGTCAAACTGGTAGTTCCACCACAACAACTACTACTCCTGCTGCAACTGGTGGTTCTGGTGGTTATTCTCCAGAAGAAATTCAAGCAATCATTGGCGCAGTTACAAGTAACCCTAAAGGTATTAATCTTGGTAAGTCAGTAAACCCTTCGGTGTTGACCCCTGCACAGCAGGCTATTGTGGGTAATACTGGTCCTTTGACTCAGGCACAAATGGATATTGCCCGTAATTTTCAAAAAAATGCTGCTGCTGAAGGTGCAGCAAGATTGCTTGCATTAAAAAAAGATGAAAAAGCACGAACTGCTTGGGGTAAAAAAGATAATGACAATGATGGCGTTCCAAACGCTATAGATAAAACACCGAACGGAGATAAACCGTCACCTACGGGTAGCGGAAATCAACCTTCACCTACTGGTAATGGTTCACAGAATGGGAATACAAATATGGCTACTGATACATCTACTACACCTATGAAAACTTGGATTGCAAATCAGTTGCGTATGGCAGGTTTGCCTGACACTCCTAGTAATCGTGCAAGTTTGCGTAAAGAATATATTGCTATGGAAACAGCAGCCGCTAAAGAGGCTAAGGATGCACAAGACGAAATAGATAAACAGACTGCTGCAGCAAACAAAATTATAACAGATAAAGCAACAAAGGATGCGGAAACTGCTGCAACTACTGCTTCTAATAAGGCTGCTTATGATGCGATTATGAAATCTATTAGCGGTTATGAAACTAATGCTGATACCGCTAAAACTGATGCTATGCAGCGTTTAGCGGACCTTTATGACCCACAGGTTTCTGCTTTGGGTACCCAGAAAGATGAGCAGTTAAACTTTTTGCAACAAGTTTTGGGTCAGGCTGGGACAGATATTAATGCTTCTGAAAAAGATTTTTTGTCTAGGTTGATTACTCCTAGTGCTTATACGGATGTTCCTTTGTTGAATATGCCGCAGCAACAAAATGCTTTGTTGACTGCATTACAGTCTCAGGGTGCGGATACGGGTAAGGTTGCGGAACAGTCTGCTGCTGATGCGTCTATAAACGATTTTATGAAACAGTTGCTTGCTAGGTCTAATACGCAGTATGGGAACGCACAGACTAATTATGTGGATGCTTTAAGAAATGCTGGGATGGGTGCTGCTAAATCTGGTAGGGATTATTTGGCTTTGGAACAACCTAGGTTGCAGTCTGGTATTAACACTAAGTTTGCTGATTTGTTGGCTGGGTTGAACACTAATCGTGCTAACGCTGAGAGTGATGTTATGGGAACTTTTCAAAAGGCTTTGGCTGATGCTGCTGCAGCAAAACTTAAAGGTGAGACAGACTATCCTCAAACTGGAATAATACCATCAGCAACAATTGCTAAACCCGTAGGTGAAGGTGTTGATTTGGGTACAGGTTTTGATGATGGTATTAATAGTGATTTAGGAAAAACACCTGCTGATGGTTCAACTCCTTTGACATATGATTTCACTGGTAGTGATTCCAACCCTGAGGGTTTAACACCTGAAAAGTTAAAGAAACTTCAAGAAGATTTGGCAAACATGTTTAGCAATGGTGGTTTTGGACCTAGAGGTTTTTAACAAATAATGGTTATCAAAAAAACTCCTTGGGCATTAGACAAGGCACTTTTAAACAAAGTGCCACCTGCTGTTGTGCCTCCAGTAGTTGCTAAACCATTGGGAAAAACTATTGGTAATGTTGTAGCAGGGTCAGATAAGGCTTTGTTGAATAAGAAGCCAATGTCCACGCCTATTATGCCTTCTGTTTCTTCGGTGGTTAAGTTGCCTTCGGCAACGAAACCTCCTACTCCTAATGCTGATGAATTGAAGGCTGCTGAATCTGCTGGTATCAGCAAGATTATGAAAGACCCACTTCTTAGCGATGGACAAAAGTTGAATCGTGTAAATGATTTGCTAAAAATTACTCGTCAGGGTTCTGGTGCGCCAGATAACGGTGGCGGTGGAATTATGGGTGCTATCAAAGGTGTTGGTGGTGCTTTACTTAATGTTGCTGGTAAGGCTGCAGAAATTCCTGTTCTTAAACAGGTTACTGAGGGTTTGGGTTATTATAATCGTTTTATTTATGCTGCCTCAGAAGGTGCTGTAAAGATTGTTGCACAAAAAACTTGGGGTCCTTTAATTGCTGCTGAACAGGCTGTTGGTATTTCTAAAAGCCATATTGATGATTTGAAACAGCAACAAAAATGGTTGGATGAAAACCGTTTTGGTTTTAATGAATTTGGTCATCATATTATGGACAAACAATATAGTTTGTTTGGCACTGACCCTGAACATAACTTTATTTCAACTGGTATTGATTGGTTGGATACTGCAACAAATGTTGGTTTGTCAATTGCTACAGACCCTATGACTCGTACTGGCGTTGGCGCACATGCCAACATGGGATTTAGCGGTAGAGCCTCATTGGTGGCTGATTTAACTACTGAATCTATGATTATGAAGTATCCTGTTTTGGCTGAGGCAGGTGTTGCTGACAAGATTTTGCGTTTTGGTGCTGCTGGTGTACCAAAAGCAGTTCGTGAAGGTGAAGGTATTGCACTTGGTTTGCGTTACGCAGGAGTAATTCTTCCACACACATCAGGTTTAGAAGTTGGTTTTGCAAACACTTTTGGTCGTGCAAGAGCAGCGTTGGGTGATGTCATTTATTCAACTAATGCACGCAAAGGTTTGATGGGTCTTGCTGCGGCTGGTGATGTTATTACACCTAAAAGTTTGCGTGGTTTGCGTGAAGTTGGTGCAGGTCGTGCCTTAGATTTGCCTATTGAAACTATTCAAAAAAACATTTTAAAATACTCTGCAGACCGTTTTGCTAAAGGTGAATTGGCTACTGCTGCAAATAAATTTAATCAAGATTTAATTCCTTTGATTAAACGACAACGAGAACTTATTGGTATTGGTGTACGCAACAGAGTTAAAGGTTTAGGTGGTGCTGCGGTTCGTGATACGGCTGCACATAATCTTTATCGTTATATTGAAATGTCCGAGGCTGATTTAGTCTTGCAACCAATTAGCGAAGAATTAAAACAGTTGGCTAGAGATACCAAGGTTTGGCAAAATAATGTTCGTGACGCAGTTAATCAGAAGATAACAAAATTTGGTCAAGATTATAATGTTAATACCCGTGATATTGGTTTTATTGATGACTATATTTTTCACAAGATGGCTCCTGATGCAAAAAGTTGGATGCGTTCACAGGCTGGTTTAGATGCCCAGAAAGCAAATTTGTTTCAAACTGCAGACTTGTCATTAAAGGATATTAAAGACCCTACTGGTCCGATGATGTTTCGTAAGTTGCGTGCGCCTCAAATCAATCCTGATACTGGTGAGCGTGTTGTATCAGAGTTCTTGGGTGTACCTTTGGAAACCGCAGAAATGGCTACTATTGAAGGTTTAAATAAGATTTCTATGCAGAAACTTGGTTTCAATTGGTTTGAAACAGAGTTTACTTCTATTGCAGAATCGTATTCTTATTCTATGGCTAAGGCTTCTGGTCGTACAGCGTTTGCACGCCGTGCAATGGATTATGGTTCCGATTTTATTAAACCTTTAATTAAAGTTACCATCCCAGATGCTGGGCTGGTAACAAAACTTGAAGAAGCATACAGTTATGTTTCCAAAATTCAATCTAAGTTGCGTGACCGTGTTCAATTAAATAAAAAGTTAACAAAAGATTATATTAAAACTACCACTGATTCTGCACGCAATTTTTTGAGTGGAGAGTACAAGCGTAAGGCTTTGACTACTGCGGAAATTACTACCTTGAATCGCAAGTTGGATGAACTGTTATTTAAACTCACTGATGCAAACCGTGTTGCTGGGACAATGACTGCTACGGCTCGTGGAGAGTTTTCCACACTTCATTCCGTTTTGTTAGATGAAGTAACTAATCTGCGTGCAGCATTAGATAATCCTGACCGTTATGCAGCAGTGCAAGAGTTGCGTACTATTTATACCCAGATGTACCCTAATCATAATCCTAAGTTGTTGGATTTGAAGTCGCCTGAGTGGTTGGCTGAAAAGATTATGAATGGTCGTGGTATTCCTGCTGCACGAGAAATCAGGTCCATTAACGCACAGATGAAAGAGTTGCGTAATGTGATTGATTCAACTCCTGTCGGTGCAGAGTACGATGCTGTCCGTGCTAATCTTGAATCAGAGTTTTATGATTTGGAGGCACAGGAAACTGCTTTCACTATGTTGTCTGAGGTCCGTGCCGATGCAACTTATGCTTCGGACGGACTTGTTTATGGTGCTGCAGAAGATTTGATTCCATTGCCTCCCGAGGCTGGTGACTTCAAAATTTTCCGTACAAAACCTATTGATGGCTCTTTTGACACTAGTCCTTCTAGTGTTGCTATGCACGCACCTACTAGTACTCGCACGGAGATGGGTCCAAGTAATGTTATTGACTTGCGTGATGGTCCTGCGTTTAGTGGTCTGTTCAGACATGATGGTATTATTGCTGGTATTGCTGATTCGTTGGAACAGCGTGGCATTTTGGAAGAAGCAAATCAGATGCGTCAGGCTGCACAACATTTGGATGCAACTGGAAACATGGGTCCGTTTGCAGTGTTGGACCAAACCATGCCTGAGGTTGCAGAGTTGGTTCGTGTGGTTCATAATCATGGTGTAACTGCAGGATATGAAATGGGTGAAGATGCGATTCTTAATGCGTTTACTGATGTTGATGATATGTTGCGTTTGTTTGGTCAAACCTTGGACCAAACTTCTGAAGAAATAGATGTTTTTGCTCGTGAAATTATGGATGGTGCTTTAGGGCATTATGCACAAAATAACATGCAACTTGGTGAAGCAGGTTTGTTGGTTCCGCAACGCTGGATTGATGAAGGTGTTGATGGTTTAGAGGGTGAGTGGGCTGTGTTGATGCCTAATGAGTTTACAATTCCTAGTGGTGACCGCCGTCCTACTACTAATCCTTCTGCTCGTGTTCAACAGGTTGTTGATAACAAGTTTGTTTCTGATATTCGTTCTGGTGTGCATGAGCAAGCGTCTTTGGATGCAAGTATGGCTAAGAGCATGAAGGAAGAAGAAATCATTAATTTGGAAAACGCCCAAATTACTTCTGCTGAAGCACGACAAAACATTAAGCAACTTGCAGGTCAAAAAGGTGGTTTAACACGGGCGCAAAACGCCCGTGCTACTCGTGCAGAGAAAGCCCGTGAACAGTTGATGCTCACAAATAGCGTGGACATTGAACTGAATGGTGTAAAGCAAACGATTACTCGTGAGCAGGCTCAAACAACTTTGGTGGCTAAGCAAAAGAAACTTGAAAATGCTTATATTCAGTTGGACAAAAAGATTGATGCTATTTATGCTGCTCAGGGTGTTCCACGAACTGGAACAAGGGGTGCTGCTGGTCCTGCTGCTGTAACCAATTATAAAGAGCGTATCGCTATGTTGATGGATGATGCAAAAGTTTTGAAAACTTGGTCTAATACAACTGGTGTTGCTTTACAAAAAGATATTCAAGATATGCGTATGTTGATGGGTTCTGTTCCAAGGTCAGGTGCTACTGCTGGTGAAACTAGTACTTGGGTTCGCAAGGTTGACCGAACATTATCTAGCATGGGTGGTATTCAGGACCCTGCTGTTAAGTCTGCTTATGAGCGTGTTACAACTATGTTGCATGCTGATGAGGCACAGTTGGCACGATTGGAAGGTGTTGCGTTGCCTGCTGTTGAGATGGCTTTGAAGGATGCTAAGAGTGGTTGGTTGGGTCGGATGATTGAAACAACTGAAAAGGGTTGGGAAGAAATTTCTGGTTTGGGTGTGCAAATGCCTGAGGAGTTGTTGGCACATTGGAAACCAAATCTTAATCGTTTGAAAACTGATTTTGGAACAAAATATATTTATGAATTGTATAAACAGACTTCAAACTTTTTTAAAGTTTTTGCTACATCAACTGTAGGTTTTGTTACCCGTAACGGTTTGTCTGCTACTTGGATGAACGCTATGAATGGGGTAGATTTAGCCAATGTTACGGATGGTTTTGAGGCTGCACGGGCTATTGGTGTTGGTTCAAGAGATGCTGAGCATTGGTGGCAGCATGCTGGTTGGGAAGAATTTCTTGCCAAAAAAGGTCCTGAGCGTGAACTTTATGAAACTGCTTGGAAAGCAACAGAAACATCTGGTCGTGGTATTGCAGATGATTTTGGTGGTTTAAGGTTTGGTCAAACATTGGGACAAAAGTTTACAAATAATCCGTACACAAGATTTTATCAAAGGAAAAACGAGTTCATTGAGCGTGCTGTGCGTATGCCTATGGCGTTAGATAGTTTGCGTAAAGGAAAAACTTTTGACCAAACAGTTTCTCGCATTGTCACATACCATTTTGATTATAGCGATTTGTCCCCGCTAGACGAAGCCGCAAAGAAGTTGGTTCCGTTTTGGATTTGGACAAGCCGCAATGTTCCATTGCAGATTGTCAACCAATGGACAAACCCTGCAGCGTATACAGTTACAGATAAAATACAAAAAATGTCCCCTGTTGGCAACGACATCATAATGCCAAAGTGGATTGCCGACTGGAATCCTATTGCTTTGGGTGGTCCTAATGGTGAGGGCGGTCAATGGGTTCTAACACCAGACCTACCTATTACAAGATTGGACCAACAGTTACGACAGATTGCTTCACCACAAGGTTTGGTTGGTCAGTTGAATCCGATTATAAAAGTTCCTTTGGAATTTATTGCTGGTAAACAGTTAGGTATTGATGTTGGACCGTTCCAACCATTGAAACAAACTACTGAAGGTGCTAAAGGTTTGGATAAAGCATTGTTGGCTCCGCTTGCAAAAGTTATGGGTGGTGACGCTTGGGTTAAAACTAACGCTAAGGGTGAAACTATTTTGGACCCACGAGTGGCATATGCGTTCCAGAACGCTATGCCTGTGCTTGCACAAATGAACCGTGTTACTGGTGGCGTGACTGGTGGTAAGTCATCGTATTCGGAACGCCAGTTGGGTAACATTGCTAACTGGTTTGGTATTCCAGTTCGTTATGTTGGTCCTCAACAGCAAGAATCGGAAGCGGTTGCACGACAGTTTGATATTGCAACAATGTTCCAAGATTTGGTTAATAGCGGAAAAATGTTATCTCAAAAAGATTTGAAAATATTTTTGGATTATGTTGCCAAAAATCCTAAAGGTTTAACACCTTAATCTTCGTCTATTAACGCACGCTCAATTTCGGTAATGATTTTTGCGTATTCATGTAAAGAAATATTAAGACTTTTAGCATCCCCGTAGCATGCTTTAATCCATTCGTTTACTAGTTCTTTGGCTGCTAGTCGGCTGATTATAAATTCCATAACGAAACCTGTTTCGTTATCGGCTATCATGTTTGTAAATATGCCTTCTAGTTCCGACATGTCATCGGGGTTAAAGTCATTATCGTCAGCCAAATTGGGGGGCATGTTTCTTCAACCATTTAATTGATGCTTCAATGTCATGCACCTTGCGTATATATGTCATCGGTGCGCCAGCAATTTCTAGTTCTGTTTCTAACAGTTCTAAATAATCTTTTAGGCTGTCAATGTTCAGTTTTTTGTGTTTCATAATTCGTACTTTTCGCCCATCATGTCAATAAAATCTTGGTTTTTTAGCAACGCTTTCTTCAAGTTTTGTGTTGCCGAGTTCACTTTGCGCCATGCGTGCGACTTGGCTTTTATGCCAATGTCGCTGGCTAGTTCTTGATATGTTTTCCGTTCATAAAAGATTCCCGATAGTGCGTCTTGGTCGGATTTACTTAGCGTGGACATTGTTGCTTGCACGATGTCTATTAGTTCCCAGTTTGTATCTTCGTGTTTGACACCGAACGGCATCATTAGCCATGCTATTTCCGTGTTGTTATGGTGTGATATTGGTTCGTACTTCATCATATTCCGTGTTTATCATCATGTCCATAACATCTTCGG
>CAFBIX010000010.1_pt1 | contig 29104 bp, 27 predicted proteins | sample 7267961 | NCBI WGS metagenome assembly CAFBIX01 (sample SAMEA6814020, study PRJEB35770) | freshwater metagenome | biome: Freshwater; feature: Freshwater reservoir; material: water | place: Czech Republic | collected 2016-04-20 | depth 30m m | reverse complement strand
GGAGACCATTACCCAGCCTGCAGGTGGCCATGGTTTAAGGCTTAAGGTCGGTGGCTGCCATAACAAGAACACTGCAGCAGTAAGTACCGAAACAAAGATCGACTTGGATTCGAGCGCGAGTCGTCGCCACTGGATTGCAGCGTGGACTCCGACTGAAACCATTGTGATCGAAAGTACGACACCTAACTTTCCACTTGGCCACGGTATGGTCAACCAGTCAATCCCAGCACTCAAGTGCGCGATGCCTGCAATCATTTGGGCAAATAGCCCAGCGCTCCACGCAATCAACTCCCCTATGTGACTAGAAATTGGATTAACAAGTGCTGCGAGTAAACCCAATATCATTGTTGGTCCAGCAAGTGGAACCGCCAACATGTTCGCTGGAATCGTAACTAGTGATAACGGTGATCCCAATCCAACAAGTATCGGAAATACTGCAAATTGAGCAGCGACAGTAACTGCCAAAGTTTGTATTACCCAAAATGGAATTTGCTTTGAAGTTTTCACTTCCAAGAAATTCATTATTCGTGGTGCAAACAGTACTAACCCTGTAGTTGCCGCAACTGAAAGCGCAAACCCATATGACATGGCAAGCCACGGATCCAAGGCCACTAATCCAATAACTGCGACGGCTAACGCAGGTACGGATGATTTGTTTGAGCTGGTGAAAGTAGCCACCAGTGCAACCAGTCCCATTACAGTTGCCCGCAACACACTGGGCTGTGGCCTGACCAAGATAACAAATCCGACTAGTGCCACGACGATAATAAAATATTGTAAATTTATGTTTGCTCGAAACCTGCGCATTACCGCCAATACCAAAACAATCAGTAGCGTCACATTAGTTCCCGACACGGAAATCAAATGCGTCAAGCCAGCGCTTTTCATGTTGCTGGCTAAATCGTTGGTAAGTGCCGAACTATCACCTAACGCCAGACCCGGCACTAGTCCTTTTGCAGCCGCAGACCTTCCTCGCAAAGACTCGTGAAGTCCGGACCGTAAATCTGCGGCCAGCCACTGATAGCGAGGCGGAGATTCAATGTCTTCTGGAACTGCAAGCAATTTCAGGTAAGCTGCATACGGTTTGCCCAATGGCGCGGTCGAAAGTTTGCCGGTAACCGATATTTTCTGCCCAGGTATATAAGTTTTGAGTGCGGAAACTATTTCTGGCTCACTTGCAAAAACTAGAACTGGTGAGTGAAGGTCAAATGTTTGACTATGAATTGTGGCAGATTCCAGTCGCAAGGTAATTCGAAGCACTTCTTGATTCGCCCAATCGAGCTGGCCTTTACGATTCGAGATTATTGGATCCGAGGTTACGACCGCTGCGCCTTTGATGACGACATTACTTGCACTTGCCTGTGCCACTGGCCCATAAGTAAGTGGATAAATTCGTAGTAACGAAATCGTGATACCAAGTAACGCCCCTAATGCGAGCATCACGACTAACGTCGTTAAATCAATTTCAGTATTGGAAAGTCTTCTAGGGATTAATTGAATTAGAAGTACTGCGACTGCGGCCGTAACCCAAAACCAAACTGGATTTCCTAAACTGTAAATTCCAATTGTTAAAGCTGCTGACAGCCAAGTCGCCAAGGCAAGCGGCGCTAATCGAAAATCCACTTAAATTCGAACGAGTGGTTTTAGATTCGCAAAGACTTTCGGACCGATGCCAGGAACTTCTTGCAGTTCTTCAACCGAATGAAACCTTTGATTTGTTTCACGCCATGCCACAATCCGACCGGCCATCACCGGACCAACACCAGGCAAGGCATCAAGGTCGGTTTCCGATGCTTGGTTAATGTTTATACGTGGATCACTCGCAACGTCACTGGATTGGGCATTTCCGATAAAAATCATTTGGCCATCAGATAACCGTTCTGCCAAATTCAACGACGTTACATTGGCACTTGGTGTCAATCCCCCAGCCGCCGCAATTGCATCGGCAACTCGATCACCCGCATTAAGCGTTACTAAGCCGGGAGTTAGTACATCACCTTTTACATCAACCACGATTTGGTTTGTGGCACCAAGGTCGCCACTGCCATCAGTAACTGTGGGCGATTTGGAAGTTCCTGGAATTGCAATCCCGTTATTGGTTACCACTGGAACTGTTGTTGGTGATGGGCGATTTAGCCAAACTAATAACCCAACAACTGAAACTGCGACTATTACAAATTTTGCAATAGGGGCGATGGCTTGCTTCGGTGGATTAATCAAGATTTGCGCTGGCTCGGTTGGAAGCGAAACGTCTGGGCGACTACCAAAGACCTTTTCTAATCGCGCCAACGCAAGATTAGTAACCTGCAAAGATTGCCGATGAAACACCTTCATGGCTTGAAGATTAGGTTGAGAAAACTAAGGAAAAATACTTCTCACTAAATGTGTGGGAAACCTAAACCTGTGGACTCACTACAACTGCTATCGAGCCGGGGCCCACGTGAGTTCCAACCACTGCGCCAGCTGGGGACACTTCGATGTTTGTTACACCAGTTCGCATCATTAGTTGAGTAGCCATGGCTTCAGCTGGGGCTTGGGCTTCAACGTGGTGCACTGCGATTTCAGACTTGATTCGGGCAGCTGCGCTAACTATCTCAACCATTCGAGCCAAAGCTTTTTCACTGGTCCTGACTAGTTCGCGTTGCTCGACTTTGCCGTTAATCATATGAAGTAGCGGCTTCAGGTCCATAGCTTTACCCATTCGGGCCTGTATCGCGTTAATTCGTCCGCCTCGCTCTAAGAATTCAAGGGTGTCGACGTAAAACGTAATAGATGCGCCACTGCATTTGCGATTGATCAAGCTGACGACATCTGCGTGTGCTGCGCCGTTGGCCGCCAATCGTGCGCCGGCAAGCACAGCAAAGCCCATCATCATCGCGATCCCACGAGAATCAATTACATCTACTGGGAAATCGACTCGGCGGCTAGCCAAGACTGCGGATTCATAAGTTCCAGAAAGTTCACTTGATAAATGAACGCTGACAATTGAGTCTGCGCCATTGGCATGGAGGTTCTCATAAGCTGCAACAAATAGGTCTGGGTTTGGTCGTGAAGTCGTTACTGATTTTCCAGCACGCAATGCGGTGGCAACCTGTTCTACTGTGATTCCATCAACTTCATTAAAAGCAGTTCCGTTACTGATGACTTGTAGTGGCACTACTTCAATAGCTAACTGCGCTACCAATGCTTTAGGCAGATAAGCAGTTGAGTCCGTTACGATGCCAACTGACATTGGTTAGCCCAGAACTATATTGACAAGTTTTGGCGGACGCACCACAACTACTTTGATGGTCTGTCCCGCGATTGCTTCAATAACTGAAGCTTGGCTCATAGCTAGTTCGCGCATCTGGTCTTCGGTGATGCTTGGTGAAATCTCTAGGCGTTCCTTAATTTTGCCATTTACTTGAATTACGCACTGAACGGAATCTTCGACAAGAAGTTTTGGGTCAACTTCTGGCCAGGGCGCTAACGCAACTGAAGGCTGGTGGCCAAGGCGCGACCACATTTCTTCTGCGGTGTAAGGGGCGACCAAGGACAGCATGATTGCTACCGCTTCGCAGGCTTCGCGTACCGCAGGATCGGCTGCGCCACATCCAGAATCAATTGCTTTACGCGTGACATTTACTAATTCCATAGTGCGAGCCACGGCAACATTGAAACGATAAGTTTCAACCGCTAGCTGAGCATCGTTAATGGCTTTGTGAGTTGCCTTACGCAAAGCCAGATCGCCGTCTGCAAAAGCTACGCCAGTTGCGCTGGTTGCATCGCCAGCTAGTCGGTAAGCACGAGCTAAGAATTTTCTAGCTCCACTTGGCGAAACATCTGCCCAGTCAACATCATCTTCGGGTGGTCCAGAGAAAACCAGGGCTAACCGAATTGCATCAACGCCATGTTCAGATAATTCTTCGCTGAGTTTTACAAGGTTGCCGCGACTCTTACTCATCGCTGAGCCATCCATCTGGACCATGCCTTGGTTAAGTAGTCGCTTGAATGGCTCGACAAAATCCACCATGCCCATGTCGTACATAACTTTGGTAAAGAAGCGACTGTAAAGCAGGTGCAGGATTGCGTGGGTTACGCCACCCACGTACTGGTCAACTGGCAACCACTTCTTGGCCTCGGCTTGATCAAACGGCGCAGTACTTAACTGTGGGTTTAGATACCGCATGTAGTACCAAGATGAATCTACGAAAGTATCCATAGTGTCGGCGTCACGACGAGCTGGTCCCGCACACTTTGGACAAAGGACATTGGCCCATTCGTCTGCTGCGCCAAGAGGTGAAGTTCCCTTTGGAGCTAAATCAAGTCCAGCAGCATCTGGCAGCCGGACTGGTAATTGGTCAATCGGTACTGGCACCTCGCCACAAGCTGGGCAGTGAATGATTGGGATCGGAGTTCCCCAGAAGCGTTGCCGAGAAATTAACCAGTCACGTAGTCGGTAATTAGTTGCCGGCTTACCCAGGCTCTTGGTTTCAAGTTCGGAAATGATCTTGGCAATTGCATCGGCTTTACCTAAACCATCAAGATTCCCAGAGTTAACGTGCGCGCCATCATCAGCCGTTGCTTCGCCAGTAACGGCAGGGTCAGTGTCAGACTGCACAACTACTCGAACCGGCAAGTCAAAAGCCTTGGCGAAATCTAAATCTCGTTGATCATGGGCTGGAACTGCCATGATTGCGCCTGTGCCATAGTCAGCAAGTACGTAATCGCTTGCCCAAATTTGTAGTCGCTCGCCATTTACTGGATTAATCGCATAACGATTTAGGAATACGCCAGTCTTTGGGCGATCAGTTGCCAATCTGTCCATGTCACTTGTTGATTTAACTTTCTCTAAATATTCATTAAAGGCAGTTTCGCTGTCAGTCCCCTGCGCCAATTCCGCAGCAAGTGCTGAATCAACCGCAACGACGAAGAAAGTTGCGCCATAAAGTGTGTCAGGGCGAGTTGTGTAAACCACAACTGGTTGCGCACGACCTTCGATTTCAAAACTAACTTCAGCGCCTTGGGAGCGACCAATCCAGTTACGCTGCATCAGCAGAACTTTTTCCGGCCACTGTCCTTCAAGTTCTTTCATGTCATCAAGTAAGCGGTCGGCATAATCTGTGATCTTGAAGTACCACTGATTTAATTTCTTTTTCGTTACCGCAGAGTCGCAGCGTTCGCATTCTCCGCCAACAACTTGTTCATTTGCCAAAACTGTTTGACAGGACGGACACCAGTTAACTGCAGAATCTTTTCGGTAAGCCAAACCACGTTCATACATTTGCAAAAAGAACCACTGGTTCCATTGGTAATACTCTGGGTCGCAGGTATTTAGTACGCGATCCCAATCAAATGAACAGGCGTAGCGTCGCATTGAAGCTTTTTGAATAGCGATGTTTTCATACGTCCAGATTGCTGGGCTTTCATTGCGCTTGATCGCAGCATTTTCAGCCGGTAGCCCAAAAGCATCCCAACCAATTGGGTGCATGACATTAAAGCCTTGGTGCACCCAGTAGCGAGAGATCACGTCACCGAGTGCGTAAGCCTCGGCATGTCCCATATGTAAGTCGCCCGATGGGTAGGGAAACATATCCAAAACGTATTTAGTTGGCCGATTATCATCTGGGCGTCCCGAGCGAAATGGCGCTAATTCATCCCAAATTGGCAGCCATTTTTCCTGAACCGCGTGAACGTCATAGAAATTGGGGTCTGGAATCGCCTGTTCGCTCATGATCCCTAAGAATACTGGGAAATGGCCGGAGTCTAGAATCGGCATTGTGTCTAAGCGCGGATGGATCCTATTTGTCGCGCTAGGAATCATATGGGGCACGCCTTACCTATTCATTCGAATTGCGGTTGCCGACCTATCTCCTGCCATTGTGGTTTTTAGTCGAGTCATAATTGCAGCTGCGTTATTACTACCGATCGCCATCCACCAGGGACATGCACGGACCTTGCGAACCCATTGGAAAGGCATCCTGACATTTGCCGTAATTGAAATGTGCATTCCATTTGGCGCACTTGGTGTTGCTGAGAAGGAAATTTCTAGCTCGTTAACTGGCTTGCTGATTGCTGCAGTTCCGTTGATAAACGCGGTCATTTCTCGACAACTGGGATTGGATTCGGTTTGGGATGCTCGGCGTATCGCCGGATTATTCATCGGCTTTATTGGTGTTGGCATGCTGGTTGGCTTTGATGTCAGCGCAAGTAACTATTGGGCAATCTTGATTTGTTTTATTGCCGCATCTGGCTACGCACTCGGTCCGATTATTATCACCAAGTTACTTAGTGATGCTGCAAGTATCGGAGTAATTGCTTGGTCACTTCTTGTTGCAGGAGTTATTTACTTACCTATCGTTATTTTTGAAATTGCAAATGACTCTTGGCGCGCTCCCGGTGTAACGGATGTATCTACCCAGGCAATTCTTAGTGTGATTGCACTTGCAGTTTTATGTTCAGCGATCGCATTCGTAGCACTATTTGCCTTGGTTGATGAAGTTGGACCAACTCGCACCACCGTTATAACTTACATAAATCCTGCGGTCGCAATTATTCTTGGAATCATAATTCTGAGTGAGCCAATTACTACGGGAATCATTATCGGATTTCCACTGGTATTAATTGGATCCGTAATGGCAACGCGACGAAATGTGGCAGTTACTTAACTGCGAGCAGTAAATCCTCGGGCATATTGATTTGGCCACGGGATTTCATCGCCAAGATCAGCTGCAGCTTGAATTGGCCAACGCGGATTACCCAGCATCGAGCGACCAATCATTACAGCAGCAACAGTTCCGTCTTCTAAAATTGCTTCGGCTTGTTCGGCAGTTGTGATCAAACCAACGGCATTTGTCAAAATTCCAGCCTCTTGTTGAATCTGGCGAGCGAATTGAACTTGATAGCCCGGGCCGAGTTCAATTTTCTGCGCTAATGAGGTGCCCCCTGATGAGCAGTCAACCAAATCAACACCACGAGCTTTAAGTTCTCGCGAAAGTGCTACTGAGTCATCAATCCCCCAACCACCTTCGATCCAATCGGATGCAGAAATTCGAACGAATAGTGCACGTGTAGCTGGGACTACCATTCGGACTTCACTCGCGATTTGGCAAAGTAGTCTGATGCGATTTTCAAATGAGCCGCCGTATTCGTCAGTTCGCTTATTTGAAATGGGCGACAGGAACTCATGAAGTAGATAGCCATGCGCAGAATGAATCTCGACTACGTCAAAGTCTGCAGATATTGCTCGTTCGGCCGCGGCAACAAAATCAGCACGCAGTAGTGCGATATCAGAAAGGGATAGCGCAGTTGGCTCAGTAAAGCCTTCAAAGGCAACAGCCGATGGTGCCACGCTTTGCCAGCCACCTTCGCCAACTGAAACTTGCGCGCCGCCTTCCCAGGGCGCTTTAGCGGATGCCTTGCGTCCAGCGTGGGCGATTTGGATTCCCGCCTTTGTGCCTTGGCGATGCGCAAACCGGGGAATTTCGGCAAGCACTTGAGCTTGTTGATCAGTCCAGATTCCAGAATCAGCAGGCGTGATTCGCCCGTCTGGATGCACTGCAGATGCTTCGACCATTACTAGTCCCGCGCCACCTGTGATGAAGGCGCCGTAATGAACGGCATGCCAGTCTTGAATCAGACCATTTACCGCTGAGTACTGGCACATCGGACTAACCCAGGCACGATTCTTGAAAGTAACGCCACCAACAGTTAGTTCCGAAAATAGCTTGCTCATCTAGTCCCCAATGGTTGCGACCATGATCGCTTTAATTGTGTGCAGGCGATTTTCCGCTTGATCAAAAACCACACTTGCCTCAGATTCAAAAACATCGTGCGTGACTTCAAGCCCATCATGCATACCGGTCTTGTTAGCAATTTCGCGGCCCACAGTGGTTTGTTCATTGTGGAAACCTGGCAAGCAATGCATGAATTTCGCATTTGCATTTCCGGTTTTCGCTAGCGCGACATCATTTACTTGGTAGCTACCAAGTAATTCCACGCGCTCTTTCCAAACTTCTTCAGATTCGCCCATAGAAACCCAAACATCGGTGTGAATAAAGTCTGACCCTGGCAGTGCTTCATCCATATCTTCAGTAAGCAAAATCGAGCCACCACTTTTTGCTAGCAAGCCTTGGGCGATTTCTTGAACATCTGCTGCCGGCCACAAAGCTTTTGGAGATGCGATTCGTATGTCAGCTCCCAGAAGTGCGGAAGTAACTAGTAGTGAGTTACCCATGTTGGAGCGGGCATCGCCAACGTAGGTAAATGAAATGTCTTTTGGTTGTTTGCCGGAGTGTTCGATCATAGTTTGGAAATCAGCCAGCATCTGTGTTGGATGCCATTCATCAGTTAAGCCGTTGTAAACCGGGACTCCCGAAAATTCAGCAAGTTCTTCAATCTGTGATTGGGTCTTGCCGCGATATTGAATTGCGTCGTAATAGCGAGATAGTACGCGAGCGGTGTCGGCAATGGACTCTTTGTGTCCAACTTGCGAAGACAAGCCATCTAAATAAGTGGTGTGGGCACCTTGATCAAATGCGGCAACTTCAAAGGCGCAGCGCGTTCTGGTTGAGGACTTTTCAAAAATTAGCGCAACGTTTCGGCCAACCATGCGTTGGATTTCGCGACGTTCTTTCTTCTGTGCCTTGAGGTCGATCGCTAGCTCAATTAGGTACAGGAATTCATCACTTGTGAAGTCGATTTCTTTTAAGAAATCTCGATTCTTCAAATCCATGGTTACTCCGGGGAAGGCTAGGAAAAAGTAAAGCTAGGGAACTCTTAAGTCCCCTAGCCTACCTGTTTGAAATTAGCGTCCAGTCAAGCTCATGATGTGCTTAACGCGGGTGTAGCCCTCAATTGCCTCAGTAGACAAGTCGTTTCCGTGGCCCGAGTGCTTGAATCCACCGTTTGGCATTTCAGCAGCCTGGACCAAGTGGCAGTTAACCCAAACCTGACCAAAGTCCAGATCCTGTGAAGTGCGGATGACTCGACCATGGTTTTCAGACCAGATCGAAGCAGCCAAACCAAAGTCCACGTCATTAGCCATCTCGATGGCTTGCGCTTCATCCTTGAAAGTCTGGATTGTTTGCACGGATGCAAATACTTCAGTTTGAATCATTTCATCGTCTTGCTTTAGGCCCGCGATCAATGTTGGTTCAAAGTAGTAGCCACCATTTAGACGTTGTGCCTTGCCGCCGGTCAAGATTTCGGCATGCTTTGGAAGTCGATCTATAAAACCTTGCACACGATCAAGTTGGTTCTGGCTATTTAGTGAGCCATAGAAGTGATCGTCATTTTCAGGTGCACCAAATTTAAACTCAGCAACTTTCTTGGCAAGTGCTGCCGTGAATTCCTTGGCGATTCCCTCTTGCACGAGTACGCGAGTACCAGCAGCGCAGTCTTGGCCTGCGTTGTAAAGGTTGGCTTCGGCAACGCCTTGAACCGTTTTTTCCATATCGCAATCGTCATAAACGATTACTGGTGCTTTGCCACCAAGTTCAAGGTGAACGCGCTTTAAATCTGGCGCAGCACTGGCTGCAATTTCCATACCAGCGCGAACTGAGCCAGTGATTGAAACTAGATCTGGGCGCTTGTGCGCAACCATCGCGCGACCGGTATCACGATCACCATAAATAATGTTGGCAACTCCTGCTGGCAAATGCTCAGCAAAAATTTCCGCCATGATGCTCGCGGTGTGTGGCGTGGTATCTGATGGCTTAAGCACGATGGTGTTACCCATTGCAAGGGCTGGGGCAAACTTCCACACGGCCATAAGTAATGGGTAGTTCCATGGCGCAACCTGCGCACAAACACCAACCGGTTCGCGGCGAACTGTGGAGTCATATCCAGTTAAGTATTCGCCGGTTGACCAACCAGGCAAGTTGCGCGCAAGTGTGGCATGAAAACGAGTGTGGTCTACACACTGTGGGAATTCTGCATCGCGCATCCACCAAAGTGGCTTACCAGTATTTTGGATTTCAGCTGCAATGATTTCATCCGCGCGAGCTTCCATTGATTCGGCAATGCGAAACAGTGCTAGCGAACGATCTGCTGGTGCGGTGCGCTTCCAGCCATCAAAAGCATTGCTGGCAGCTTTGAATGCAGCATCGACATCGGCTTCACGAGAAAGCGGCGCAGTTCCGTAAACCTGACCGATAGCTGGATTTTCAAATGACATAGTTTCGTTGCTGGCGTTATCAACAAATTTGCCATTGATGAAGTTCTTTAGCGTTGTCATTACTTTCCTTTACCTAATTAGCGACTGGCAACGCCAGCTGCAGCTTCCAAAACACACAATGCGCCAAGACGAATCGTTCGCTCATCCGTTGAGTCAATCGTGGCGTCAATTTCAGTAATGTCCATGCTAGTCACCCGCGCGTGAGATGTCGCTAAGAATGTCAGTTCTCGGACATCATCGGCAGAAAGGCCCCCTGGGGTTGCAGCTGGGCAAGCTGGGGTCACCGCGCGGTCACACACGTCCACATCTAAGTCATAGTGAATCTGTCCACCACTGGCTCCGGCAATGCTGATGGCTTGGGCCATGATGTCTTCGAGGGATCGGCTGCGCATTTCCGCGCGAGTAATGACGGTTATGCCGTATTCCTTCACGCGACGGGCATACTCGGGAGAATTCGCATAATCACTTATTCCTATTTGCACAATGTGTGTGCCTTGCAAACCCGCAGCAATTAAGCGTCGCACTGGCGAACCGTTGCTGATGCCTTCGCGAATATCGTGATGGGCATCAATTGTGATGAGACCAGCTTTTCCAATTTCGTCAGCCCATAAACCTTTGCCGACAGAATAAGTTATTGCATTATCGCCACCGAGAGCAACTAACAAGTTTTGCTTGCCGCGGAGTTCATCCATCTTTGCGAAAACTCGCGCTTCGCCCTCTTCCCAATCTGGATCTGGAATGTTTCCAGCATCTCGCACTGAGACCGACGCAATATCTAAATCGTGCGCCCAGGAATAAGTTGAATACTTATAAAGTGCCTGGCGAATGGCATCTGGAGTTTTGTCGGCACCTGTTGGCGTAAGCGATGTTAAGTGCGCGCCCACTCCCACAACTGTGATGTCAGTCTTTTCCGCCGTTGAGCCAGCTTCGAGCCAGTGTCCAGCACGGGGCCAAAATTCATCTACCGGAAGGTTTGTCATAAATACCCTTTCAACGACTTAACCATAGCCTTTTAGGATCCTTAAGATCTGGGCAAGTACCTGCAGTAACCTCGATTAGTACTAAATAGCCAAAGGAAACACATGACTTCAGGACCGCGCCCAGTTAGAGCCGCTCGGGGCACTACTTTGACGACCAAGGGTTGGCAACAGGAAGCCGCGCTTCGCATGCTGCAAAACAACCTTGATCCAGAAGTTGCCGAGTATCCAGATGAATTAGTCGTCTATGGCGGCACCGGTAAAGCTGCCCGTAACTGGGAATCCTTCGATGCCATCGTGCGCACCCTGACGAACTTGGAGAATGACGAAACCATGTTGGTACAGTCTGGAAAGCCAGTTGGTGTCTTCCAGACACACGAGTGGGCACCTCGCGTAATTCTGGCTAATTCGAATTTGGTTGGTGACTGGGCAACTTGGCCAGAGTTCCGACGTTTGGAACACATGGGATTGACCATGTACGGGCAGATGACTGCAGGCTCTTGGATCTACATCGGAACCCAAGGAATTTTGCAGGGAACATATGAAACTTTCGCCGCTGTTGCTGCCAAGAAATTTGGCGGCACTTTGGCTGGCACACTAACTATCACTGGTGGATGTGGTGGCATGGGTGGCGCTCAGCCGTTGGCCGTAACTATGAACGATGGCGTTTGCTTAATGATCGACATTGACCCAACACGTCTGCAACGTCGCGTTGAAACTAGATACCTTGATGAAATTGCAAATGATCTTGATGATGCCGTTCGCAGGTGCTTAGATGCCAAAGCAGCACGTAGACCTCTTTCCGTTGGTCTAGTTGGAAATGCCGCTGAAGTACTTCCGAAACTGCTCGCAATGGATGTCGATGCTGACATTGTTACGGACCAAACCTCAGCGCACGATCCGCTTTACTACATTCCCGCAGGCATGGACTTTGCCGATGCGCGCGAGTATGCAGACAACAAGCCAGATGAATTCACCAAGCTCGCGCAAGAGTCAATGGCAAAGCATGTCGAAGCCATGGTTGGGTTCATGGATAAAGGCGCCGAAGTTTTTGATTACGGCAACAGCATTCGGGATGAAGCCCGTAAGGGTGGTTATGACCGTGCCTTTGAATTCCCAGGCTTCATTCCCGCTTACATTCGTCCGCTGTTTTGTGAAGGTAAAGGCCCATTTCGTTGGGCTGCGCTTTCAGGTGATCCAAAAGATATTGCCCGCACCGACCAAGCAGTCCTTGATCTGTTCCCAGACAATGATCACTTGCGTCGCTGGATCACTATGGCCCAAGAACGTGTGGCATTCCAAGGTCTGCCCGCTCGAATTTGCTGGTTAGGTTACGGTGAGCGCGACAAGGCAGGCCTTGCCTTTAACGACCTAGTTGCAAGCGGCGAAGTTAGTGCGCCAATTGTGATTGGTCGCGATCACTTGGACTGTGGATCGGTTGCCTCGCCTTATCGCGAATCCGAAGCCATGCTGGATGGATCTGATGCAATCGCTGATTGGCCACTGCTTAACGCCATGATCAATATTTCCTCAGGCGCATCCTGGGTTTCAATCCACCATGGTGGTGGCGTCGGTATTGGTCGATCAATTCACGCTGGGCAGGTATCTGTGGCTGATGGCACGCTACTTGCCGCGCAAAAGCTGGCACGTGTTTTAACCAATGACCCAGGTATGGGCGTGATTCGTCACGTGGATGCGGGCTATGACAGGGCAATTGAAGTTGCAGCAGAAAGGAATGTTCACATTCCAATGGCGCCACATGCACATGAAGCCAAGAGTGCAAATGGTGACTTACTTTAACCATGAGTAATTCATTTACGCTGACCAACATCAGTCAACTTGTTACCAACAATTCCGCAATCGGAGATGGCGACCTTGGTGTAATCACAAATGCTGCGATTACGGTAACTGATGGAATTGTTAGCTGGGTTGGCCAGGCAAGTGATGCGGATTCAAGCGTTGCCAAAACTGATGTTGGTGGCCGAAGTCTGATACCAGGCTTTGTTGATAGTCACTCGCACCTAATATTTGCCGGTGATCGCTCCGAAGAATTCGCCGCTCGTATGGCAGGTGTCCCCTATTCCGCCGGTGGTATCAAAGTAACTACTGATGCCACACGCAGTGCTAGCGATGATCAATTACGAAATGTTGCTCGAGATTTGATAACAGAGATGCAGGAATCTGGCACTACAACTGTTGAGATTAAATCTGGGTATGGCCTTGATGTAGCAAATGAAGAACGCAGCGTGCGAATTGCCGCTGAGTTAACTGATGAAGTTACTTTCCTGGGTGCTCATGTGGTTGCTCCAGAATTCGCTAATGACGCCGATTCTTATGTCGACCTAGTCGTTGGCAAAATGCTTGATGCCTGTGCGCCGCATTCGAGTTGGATCGATGTTTTTTGTGACCGTGGTGCATTTACTACTGCACAATCACGTCGGATTTTGGAAGCTGGCATTGCTAAGCAGCTAAAGCCGCGAATTCATTTGAATCAATTGGAGCAAGGCGATGGCATCACTATGGCCATTGAATTAGATTGCGCCTCAGCGGATCACTTAACTTACTTAACAGATGCGGACATAACTGCCCTAGCCGCCAGCAATACCGTGGCTGGGTTAGTTCCAGGAGCTGACTTCAGCACACGCGCGCCACATTACCCACGTGGGCGCGATCTGCTGGATGCTGGCGCCGTCGTAGCCCTGTCCCCTGATTGCAACCCGGGAAGTTCCTTCACCACCAACATGCCATTGATGATTGCCCTTGCCGTCCGTGAGATGCGCCTGACGGTTGATGAAGCATTGTTTGCGGCCACGATGGGTGGCGCAATTTCACTTCGCCGCGATGATGTGGGGCACCTATCAATTGGAGCAAGAGCAGACTTTGCCTTGCTGAATGCACCGAGCTACATTCATTTGGCTTACCGACCTGGTGTGCCGTTGATCAGTACTACTTGGAAAGATGGAAATGTCATTTTCACAAAAGGAGATCTCGCATGAGTCGCACTGAAGTGGTTATAAACACCACCGGAATGACATTTGAAGATGTGCTTGCAGTTGCTCGCCATGACGCCAAAATTGTCATTGCACCGGCAACCATCGAAGCGGTTGCACATACTCGCAGTCGAGTTGATGCCTTAGCTTCCTCCCCTGACCCGGTCTATGGAATCTCAACCGGATTTGGTGCCCTAGCTAATCGCCATGTGACTCCGGAATACCGAGTGCAACTTCAGAAGTCACTCATTCGTTCGCATGCAGCTGGATTAGGAAACTTGGTCGAACGTGAAGTTACTCGCGCGTTGATGACTCTGCGCCTAAAGACGCTTTGCTCCGGTCACACTGGTGTTCGTCCAGTTGTCGTTGAAACCATGGCAGCAATTCTTAATGCCGGCATCACGCCTGCAGTTTATGAATTTGGATCCCTTGGTTGCAGCGGTGATTTAGCGCCGCTGGCTCACTGCGCGCTTGTATTAATGGGTGAAGGTGAAGTTGTAGGTAGCGATGGTCGAATTACACCAGCTGCTGAGGCCTTGAAGGCAGCAGGAATTGAACCAGTTGAACTGCGTGAAAAAGAAGGTTTAGCGCTCATCAACGGAACTGACGGCATGCTTGGCATGTTGATAATGGCAATTGATGACTTAACTATGTTGTGTGACTCAGTTGATGTGACAGCCGCTATGAGCGTTGAAGCTTTGCTTGGAACTGACCAAGTGTTCTTGCCGGAATTGCATGAACCGCTGCGACCACATCCGGGTCAGGCACTAAGTGCCGCAAACATGCTTCACGCGCTGAAAGACAGTGCAATCGTGGCATCCCATATAAACGACACATCGGTTGTGCAGGATGCGTATTCACTTCGTTGTGCACCACAAGTTACTGGCGCAGTTCGCGACACTATTGCGCACGCAACGCTGGTCGCCACCCGTGAACTAGCCGCAGCCGTAGATAACCCGGTTGTGCTTTCCGATGGCAGAGTTTCGTCAAATGGAAATTTCCATGGCGCGCCAGTTGGATACGTGTTGGACTTCTTGGCGATCGCAGCCGCTGATCTTGGATCCATTTGCGAACGTCGCACCGATCGCATGCTTGATAAGGCTCGTTCACACGGACTGCCACCATTCCTAGCTGATGATCCTGGTGTGGACTCGGGTCTAATGATCGCGCAATACACCCAAGCCGCATTGGTTTCCGAAAATAAGCGTCTAGCTGTGCCAGCAAGTGTGGATTCCATCCCAAGTTCTGCGATGCAAGAAGATCACGTATCAATGGGTTGGAGCGCTGGGCGCAAGCTTCGCCAAGTGGTTGAAAATCTGACCAAGATTGTTGGTATTGAGTATTTAACGGCAGCGCGCGCAATTGATCTGCGCGCTCCGCTGCAGCCTTCACCAATCACTGGCAAAGCAGTATCACAATTGCGGAAAACTAGTGCTGGCCCTGGTCCAGATCGATTCTTGGCCCCAGACATGCAGGCCGCAGTGGATGTCGTTGCGAATGGGACGCTAGCCAAACTCGTAAAGTAAAAACATGGAAAATCTACGCAAGCTAGCCCTGTATCTCGTTCTTGCCTTTGCTGGTATCGGTGGCCTAATTACTGTCAATCAAACATTGGCAGATCACTCTGGTTTGTTTGGGCTGGCATTTACTGCTGCGTGGTTGTTTCCAATGGTTATTGGTTGCTGGCTGGCTTGGCGCCGACCAATGATTGCTTTTCCACTTTTGATGATTTGGTCTATGTCAGTACTGGGCTTATTGCTTTGGCAATCTCTGGCACCAAGTTGGTGGAATACGATTCTGGATTCAAATGGACCAATCATCACGACTGCAATGTTTGCGCTGACCGCACCGTTGGCAATCTATGGTTACAAGCGACGCACTCGATTTGTCGCATTCATTCTGATTGGGCTATCAGCGTTAAACATGATGGCGACTTCGAATACTGCAACCGACGGGAATTCTGCGCTTGGAATTACTATTCCAGTGCTCGGGGCCGGAGTTCTTTACTTGGTTGCCTCGTTTGTCGATAAGCGAGACGACTCAGCCGATGAGAAGTAATAGCTAGGTTTTTAGAACTGCAGTTTCTTTTGGTGGGCGACTAACAACAACTAACCCAGTAAGAATTAATACTGATCCCACAATGCCAATAGCGGAGACCGTCTCCCCCAACAGCACGACACCCAAAATCGAAGCTGTGAGTGGTTCCATCAAGCCAACTGTTACTGCAGTAGCTGCTCCGATTCTGGCAATGCCATATATGAAGAATGCATACGCAAGTGCCACGGTAACTATGCCACCGTAAAGTGCTCCGAGTAGTAACACCGGATCTTGCAAGAAACTAAAGTCTTTGCCGTAGCTAAGTGGTGCCTGGAAGAGAGTTCCGATGGTGAACATTGGTGCAACACATTGGAACGGCGTGTGATGCCTGGAGATCATTCCCATTCCAGTTGCTTGCATGGAATAGCCGAAGGCTGCGGCTAACGCAAAACCAATTCCTAAAACATTTACGGTGTTATCTCCACTTGGCCAATTAAGTGCAACCACGCCAGTTACTGCGATAAGTGTGCCAATTGCCCATTGCTTACCTGGTGGTTGCTTTAGTGCAATCCAGGCGATTAAGCCAACAAAGATCGGTGCCACACCAATTGAAACAACGGCAGCAACACCAACGCCGGTTAATTGAAACGCCAAAATGAAAAGCGGGAAAAACAATGCAGCGCCCGTGCCAGCGACCAAAATTGGAACAATGTCTTGCTTGGTATAGCGCTTCTTGTTTTTGGAAAACAAAACCAGCAACCACAGCGCAGTTGTTCCAGTTAGATTACGAATCAAGGAATACTGAAATTCCGTACCCTCTGGGAAAAGTTTTACAACTGGACCTACTGTGCCCCAGATGATTGTCCCTAGGGCAACAGCAGAAATTCCAAGAACGCGACCATCAGATCGCTTGCGGTGTCTACCCGTTTGTTGGGAAGCCAAGGTTCAATCCACCATGGCTTGGGTCCAACCAGCGACTGGTGACAACCTTGCCACGAGTAAAGAAGTGAACGCCTTCGGTTCCGTGAGCATGAGTATCGCCAAATAGCGACGCTTTCCAGCCGCCGAATGAGAAATAAGCCATTGGCACTGGGATTGGCACGTTGATACCGATCATGCCAACTTCAACTTCATTCTGGAATCGGCGAGCTGCGCCACCATCGTTGGTGAAGATTGCAGTTCCGTTGCCGTATGGATGATCATTGATCAGCTTCAAGGCTTCTTCGTAAGTATCAGCGCGAACTACCGAAAGAACTGGTCCGAAGATCTCTTCCTTATAGATCGTCATGTCCTTGGTGACGTTGTCGAACAGGGTTGGTCCGATGAAGTAACCTTCACCGTCGCTATCTGGAACTACATCGCGACCGTCAACAACAACTTTGGCGCCTTCAGAAACGCCCTTTTCGATGTAACCCTTGACTTTGTCACGGTGTACACCGGTAACAAGTGGTCCCATGTCGGTGCCACGAGTTCCATCGCCAGTCACGATCTTGCCCATGCGATCTTCAATCTTTGAGATCAAATCATCTGCAATTGGGCCGACTGCAACAAGTGCTGAGATTGCCATGCAACGCTCACCGGCGGAACCAAAACCTGCGTTAACGGCAGAGTCAGCGGCTAGGTCAAGGTCTGCATCTGGCAGCACAACCATGTGGTTCTTTGCCCCACCTAGTGCCTGGATGCGCTTACCGTTTGCAGTTCCAGTTTCGTAAATGTACTTAGCAATCGGAGTTGAACCTACGAAGCTAACAGCCTTGATGTCTGGGTGAGTAAGAATACGATCGACAGCTTCCTTATCGCCATGCACAACGTTGAATACGCCATCAGGAAGTCCAGCGTCCTTCCACATCTGTGCAATTAAGTTCTGGGCGCTTGGATCTTTTTCAGATGGCTTAACGATTACTGAGTTACCCGCAGCAATTGCGATTGGGAAGAACCACATTGGGACCATGGCTGGAAAGTTGAACGGCGAAATAATTCCGACAACGCCAAGTGGTTGGCGGATGCTGTAAACATCTACGCCAGTTGAAACACTTTCAGAATATCCACCCTTTAGAAGGTGTGGGATACCGCAGGCAAACTCCACAACTTCTTGACCACGCATAACTTCGCCAAGTGCATCGGAAAGTACTTTGCCATGCTCAGCTGTAATGATTGCAGCAAGTTCTTCTTTGCGGGCGTTCAGAATCTCGCGGAAGGCGAACATAATTGTTACGCGCTTTGAGAGCGAAGTGGCTGCCCATTCAATGCCAGCACGCTTAGCAACGGCCACAGCTTCGTCCATGTCTGACGTTGAAGCGAAATCAACCGTTCCGGACAATTTGCCTGTTGCAGGGTTATAAACCTCACCAGTTCGTGCTGCTTTGCCAGTCCAGGCTTTGCCATCGATCCAGTGCGTGATGTGGTTGGTCATAAATTCTCCTTGTTGCGGTAATAACCAAATCTAGTGGGTGCGGCGCGGGGTTAGCGAGGTAGGTTATGTCCATGGCTGAAATCCGTTCAATTGTTGTATCCACCCAAGAAACCCTGCGGGAAAGCGGCACTGCCGTGACTCCGGCGACTGTAAAAGTCATCGCTGCCGCAGTGGTCACCAATCCCCTAGCTGGCAAGGCATTAGTTAAAGACTTAACTGAGCTAGAGATGATGAGTATCGAAGTAACCGCCATCCTGGCCGATCGTGCTGTTAAGGCCCTCGAGGCTTTAGGCCTAAGTGCTGCTGACATTCGCGGCTACGGCAAGGGCGCCATTGTTGGCACCGACGGCGAACTGGAACATACCGCTGCGGTTTTACATCCACGATTTGGCGCGTCAGTTCGCGCGGCAATTGGTGGAGGAGCTGACATCATTCCTGGAACTAAAAAAGTTGCTGGCCCAGGTGCATCAATCACAATGCCAATTGGCAATAAAGATGACCGTTGGGAATTTGATGACATGGATTCCGCTGAGCTAACAATCGGCGACGCCCCGCGTGCCAATGAAATGGTTATCGCAATTGTTTATTCCGTTGGTGGTCGCCCACATGCTCGCGTAACGAAGGTGAAGTAAATGTTTAAGGCAATCATTTTGTTAAAGCGTGGCGAGAACATGAGTCATGACGAATTTAAGCAATGGTGGCTAGTAGATCATTCAGGCAAAGCCGCGCAACTACCAGGCGTTCGAAAGATTGTTTTCAACTTAGTAGACGATGGCAGCGCTTTCGATGGTGTTTCGGAACTTTGGTTTGATTCCAAGGAAGATTTTGAAGCTGCTTACGCAACTGAAATTGGAAAAGCAGTAGCAGCTGATTCCTTAGCTCACTTGTCTACGCGCGAACGCATGTTCGTCGTGGAAAACGACATCCTGTAATAGATAGGTAGTAATTCAATGGCCGCCGAAATCCGAGGAATCCTCGCAGCAATCACGACACCGTTTACTGCTGATGGCAGCGCGCTTGATGAACCTGCAATGCATGCCCAGATTGATCGCCTAATTGGGGCTGGCATTCATGGTGTGGTCCCAACTGGAACCACCGGTGAATTTATGACTTTGACTCCAACGGAATACCGCCGGGTCTTTGAAGTTGTAAACGATGCTGCCGCAGGACGTTGCCATGTATTTGCCGGCGTTGGTTCTACATCAACTAAAGAAGCCATTTCGCTTGCCCAACATGCAGAAAAGGCTGGCTCCACCGGAGTCATGTTGTTGCCACCGTTTTACGCTGCACCTAACTTTGCTGAGTTGCAGGTCTTTATGCGCTCGGTTGCTGAATCAATTTCGATTCCGATCATGTATTACAACATTCCAAGTTCAACTGGAGTGACGCTAAATGCCGAACAAATCGCAACTCTTGGTGAAATTCCAGGCGTTAATTACTTGAAGGACACTTCGGGTGATGCGGTAGCGATGGCCGACTTACTTGTTAATCGTGCTGACAAGATCAAGGCGTTTAACGGCTGGGACACTTTGACCTTCTTTGGCCTAGCCAGTGGCGCCGAAGCTTCCGTTTGGGGAACAGCCACTGTTATCCCTGAACTAGCAGTGGCTCTCTATGACGCACTTGCCGTTAAGAATGATTTGGCCGCAGGGCGCGAATTATGGAAAAAGATTTGGCCGATCTGCGACTTTTTGGAATCAGTGAATTACTACGCCGGCATCAAAGCAGGTTGTGAGTTAATTGGCGCTCCTGTTGGTCCAGTCCGCGCGCCAGGATTGCCATTATCTGGCGAACAGAAAGCTCATTTCGCCAAACTGCTTGCAGCAGCGGGAGTTAAGACGGTTTAACTATGGCTGAGAAATTGATAATTGAAACGATTGAGGCTCACGCCGAAGGCGAAGGCGGTCGCGTAATAACTAACATGGCCCACCTGGTTAAAGGTGCAACCATGAAAGAGCGCTTCGATTACTGCGAAGCCAATCTCGATTGGTTCCGTCACGCGATCCTGCATGAACCACGTGGCTATCCAGCATTGTGCGCCGTTTTTATCTTGCCACCGGTTAATGCTGGCTCAGATTTTGGAATCATCGTGCTGGAGCAAGGTGGCTTTACCGCGATGTCTGGCAGTAACACCATGTGCGCAGTGACTGCTGCACTCGAAAAGGGCATTGTAAAGATGCAGGAGCCAGAAACCACAGTCACCATCGATACTGCAGTTGGAACAATCTCGGTACTTGCGCGATGCAAGGATGGAAAAGTTCTCGATGTTGCCATTCGTAACGTGCCAGCTTTTACGGTTTATATCGACAAGATGGTTGAAGTTCCAGAGTATGGGCCAATCCCAGTTGACTTAGTATTTGGCGGTCAATTCTTTGCACAAACAAACATTGCAAATGTTGGATTAGAGATTAAGCCTGAGAACGCAAAGGCTATAACCCGCGCTGGAGCCGCAATCAAATTCGCAGTAAATCAGCAACTAGAGTTTGAGCATCCAGAAAACCCAAGCATTAATAAAGTCGGCATCGTGATCTTGCATAACGGCGATCGCGAGCCAGGTAAGCAAGCAAGAAATTCAGCAGTGCTAACCGGCGATGACTTGAGCGCAGATCCAGAAACTTGGAAGGGCATGCTGGACCGCTCCCCTTGCGGCACTGGTACTTGCGGACGAATGTCAGCCCTGTACAGCAGAGGTCAACTTGCTCTTGGTGAAGAGTTTTCTCACATGAGTTTCTTGGGCACTAAGTTCTTTGGTCAAGTAAATGAACCAACCAAGATCGGTCAGTACCAAGCCGTAACTCCAACGATCCGAGGCAGTGCCTGGGTTACCGGTACAGCTACCTGGGAAATCGATCCTTCAGATCCATTCCAGACTGGCTATACCCTCGGCGACATCTGGTAGCGAGATTTCGCTACTAATCGTTACTGCTCAGTAGTCCAGGATGTAAAGACTTGAGTGTAAAGTTCACGCGCCTCTTGACTGCAATTTGGAATTGGCGATAGCAAACTCAAATACTCAGCTGGGACATTAACAGCTGGATCATCTTTAAGTGATGGATCAAAATAATCACTTGATCCAGTGATCGAATTGTCATAGCCCGTGAAGTTAGTCTCCATTGCGATGTTCTTTGGATCCATCATCCAGTTAATAAATATTTTGGCATTATCGAGGTTAGGCGCTCCCACTGGAACTGCAAATTGGTCGCTCCAAAGATTCAGTCCCTCAGAAGGATAGATATAAATCAAATCTGGATTTTCTAACTTCATTCGATGCGAGTCACCATTCCAGTTTTGACGAACATTACTAATTCCGCCAATTACCCGCTCAATTGAGCCATCTGATTCAATAACGTCAGGCTTAAATCCAGAAAGTAATTCTTGAGCCGCCAGATACTTGGATTTATCAGTTGTGCAAAGTTCCGCGGCTGGAACACCAACTGCTCGCAGCGCTGATGAGACTATTTCTACCTGATCTTTCATGGCATCTGTTTTGTCTAGACCAAAAGTAAAGAAGTCTTTCCAAGACTTTAGGTCCTTACACCTAGGCTCAGCAAGCGGATTGCAAATGATTCCCGTAGTACCATACATATACGGAGCTGTGTAGTTGCGTCCATTATCAAAAACCACATTGATTGCTTCTGGCTTTATGTTCTTTGCATTAGGGAAATCTTTAACACCAATGTTTTCTAACAAATTCAATTCGATCATCTGCTGCACCATGTAGTCAGATGGCACGATTACGTCATAACCTGTCGAACCGGATTGAAGTTTTGCTAACAAAGTTTCATTGCTGTCGAATGTATCCAGGATTATTTCGATGCCAGTTTCAGTGGTAAATCGATCTAGTTCGGCAGGATCTATGTAGTCAGTCCAGTTGTAAAGGTGCAATTCACCAGAGCCAGAAGTCGGAAATTCTCCTGATGCCGTTGATTGGGGATCAGGCGTGCCATTAGAAGCAGTTGATTCCGAGCCACAAGCCGCAAGCGAAATTACTAACGACATTGCCATCAGCAACTTGAAATTCTTTGCAATCATTCAGGCTCCTAGTTTCCTTATTTAACAGTAGCGTCAAACGAATAGACAAACTGCGCCAATGCAGAAGGCGAATGGTAAATCTTCTAAGGAAAAACTACGGAGTGAGCGTCGGTCCCCTGATTCCATGCTGATCCGTAGGGCATATAAACGAATAATGACCGCCCTGGGGCGGTCATTATTCGTTTGGTGGAGCTGAGGGGGAAACTTCGGTCGAGGCTGGGCCGAGACTTCGAAGTTTCTATAAATGCTGCATTCCCAAAGCTCGGTACCAAAAACAAAAGACACCCGAAGGTGTCTCATGTTTTGTTGGTGGAGCTGAGGGGATTCGAACCCCTGACCCCTTGCATGCCATGCAAGTGCGCTACCAGCTGCGCCACAGCCCCGAACCTTGTCAATGTTAGTGGACGTTACTTGTCATCACCAATGGCAGGCTCCGGCAAGGATCCTGCGTTGTATTCCTGTAGTCGCCACTTCAGATCAGGCAACTTAGGCATGTTTTCATCAAGTTCAGTGAGCACTGACCACTGTGCATTTGCGAGTACGCCAAGGATTGTCCACTGGCGCGGATCTAGTCCTAATAAACGTCCAAGGGCGGAACGTAAAGCCCCACCATGTGAGGCCACTACCAAAGTCCCACCTGCCGGAATATCTAACAGCGCACTTTCAATTGCCTCGACCACACGGTCGGAAACTTCCCATCGTGTTTCGCCGCCGCCTGGGCGAATTTCGGAATCTCCGCCCCAAGCTGCGTAATCCGCTGGGTACGCGGCGATGATTTCATCTCGCGTCATGCCCTGCCATTCGCCTGCAAACGTTTCGCGGAGGCGTTCATCAACGGTCAGGCCGATACCTGCTAAGTCGGAAAGAGTGCGACCAGTTTCTAGTGCTCGCTCTAAGTCACTTGCAATCACATGCGTTGGTTTCATGGCGAGCAATGTCTGGGCAGCGTGCCGAGCCTGTTCCCTGCCGACGTCATTTAGTGGAATATCAATTTGCCCTTGATGCCGATTTTCGGCATTCCAAACGGTTTGACCGTGACGCCAAAGAACTAACCGGCGAGCTCTCATACAAGTTCCACCGGAATGTGTGGGCAATCGCTCCAAAGGCGCTCAAGGTCATACAGACTGCGCTCTTCGGCTTGTTGTACGTGGACGACAATGTCGAAGTAATCAAGCAATACCCAGCGACCTTCGCGATTTCCTTCGCGTCTAATTGGATCAATGTCAATCAAATCCAGCGCAGCTTCAATTGCGTCAACGACCGCGCCTACCTGTCGCTCGTTATCGGCAGAAACGATTAAGAAAATGTCGGTAATTACTAAATGCTCACTGACATCCAAAAGCACGATATTTTCAGCTTTTTTGTCATAGGCAGCTTGGGCAGCGATTTTTGCAATCTTTAATGCATGTTCTGTAGCCGCCACGAATTCCACACTTTCTTGTAAGTCACCTAAGACTACTTAATTAATAGGAATGCGGGAAATGTTGGCACTAGGCCAAAGATTGCCCTCGCGTAACTCAACGAGTAATTTTGCAATACTCATAGTTGGCACGTTAGAACTAGCCAGCGACCCAAGTGCTGACAAAATCTCGTTTACTCGCGCATCATCACCTAGTAGATTTTCAAAAACTGCGCGTAGAACTAGGTTTGTTCGCACCATGAATTCATCATTAGTTTCAAACTTCGATTTGACCATTGCATAGCCAGCTGCATCTGTTCCTGAAAGTAATGCTGTTCCCAAGCGTACGTATTTTGCCGGTTCGCCTGCCTCACTGACTCGATAAAGATTGTTAGATTCGATAGTTATTCCACCAACGCCATCTATTAGTCCCGCCAAGGCAAGGCGCTGTAAATAAATCGAGCCATCAATTGGAATGCCAATTGCCCCAGAGATCGCTTTATCAACGCCATCAAATGAGCCCTGCAAGCCCGCATCGCTAATTGGCACAAATCCCTGCCCGGGGGGCACGATCAAAGTTTGTGGGTCCACATTTACTACGCCAAGTTTGTCCCCCGCTTCGGATTGTCGAAGGATCGAGACGGAAACTATGTGCTGCTGGGAATCAATCAGCACAACCATCAAGTTGTTGATATCAGCAGCTGGCTCAACTACATCTTGTGATGGTTGTGGAGCGGCAGTTAACTCTGCTGGTAACGGAGCTGCTTGGCCTTCACCTCGCAACACAAACAAGCCAGTCAAAACACCAATTGCAATAATCGAGCTGGCTAGCCACTTTAGAAACGGTGGAATTCGACTCACGCGCGATACAGGCCTTGCTTTGAAATATATTCACTAACGCTAATAGGAACTAAGTACCTTGTGTCTTGATCATTCGTAAAGCGATCTCGAAGTTCAGTAGCCGAGATTCTAACTTCTGGCATATTCACGGCCACATATTTAAATGGCACTGAATCATCATGGCCAATGCGATTGACCGCAACAATGGTTGCTTCCGAAACAAATGCTTCCCATTCATGCCAGGTCGGGATTCCAGTAAGTGCATCCGAGCCAACTATCCAAAAAATCTGATCATCAGGATGTTCGGTTTGCCACTGGCGAACTGAATCAATGGCATACGTTGGGCCAGTGCGATTGATCTCAATGTCACTTGCTTGGAATCTACTGTCGCCAGCGATGGCTAACTTGACCATTTCCAGTCGTTGCGCACCCGAGCTAATGTCACGCTCACTTTTTTGCCATGGCTCTCCCGCTGGCATGAAGACTACAGAATCTAAGCCAAGCTGCTCTTGAACTGCGCTGGCTGCAATCAGGTGTCCGATATGTATGGGATCAAATGTCCCGCCCAATATGCCAACCTTCATGTATCCAAGAATACTTGCAACTAGTGTGGTGCTAATCGCCGCTGACTAAAGGAAGATTGCCTTGCAAAACGTTGATCACTTGGTAATCGGTGCTGGCGCGATGGGTAGCGCCACGGCCTGGCAATTGGCTAGCCAAGGTAAAGAAGTTGCATTGATTGAGCAGTTCGGCGCAGCCCACAACAAAGGTAGCTCCCATGGTGGGACTCGAATTTTTCGCCTTTCATATCGCACACCGCTCTATACCGACTTAGCAGCTCGCGCTCTGCCGGATTGGCGAGAGCTTGAGGCCGATACGCAAGAGCATTTGCTAGAACAAAATGGCCAATTAGATCATGGCTACAAAGAAGCCATCGACGAGATTGCTATTAGCCTGGATCGACATAATCGCCCATACGAGCGAATGAATGCATCTGAAGCGCACGCACGATGGCCTGGCATGAACTTCGAAGACCACGTTATTTATAGCCCTGATGGTGGCCGATGCTTCGCTGACAAAACCGTTGAGACGTTAATCAATCGAAGTCGGGAACTTGGTGCCCAAGTTCAGTTAAATACTCCAGTGCTTTCCATCGCACTAGATGGTGATTTCGCAATCGTTGAAACTGCCACACAAACTTGGCGTACGCCTTCACTTGTAGTGGCGGCCGGTGGTTGGGTAAACAAATTAATTGGGCACATCGTGAAATTGCCAGACTTAATTGTTGATGCGGGTCAACCGGCACATTTCCAACCAAAGGCTAATTTAGCTGCCGAATCTTATTGGCCAAGTTTTTTGCACCATGGCGCAAATGGTCGCGGTGGTTCTCCCCTTGAGGCAAGTGCCTATGGACTTTATACCCCTGGCGAAGGTTTTAAAGTCGGCACTTGGAGTGATCGGAAAGCAATTGATCCAGACAATCGGGATTTTGAAATTAGCCAGAAGCATTTAACTGAAATGAAAGAATACGTTGCGCACTGGTTCCCTGGCTTAGATATAGAAAGCGCTGTTGCTACCACTTGCCTGTTTACAAATACCCCAGAAGAAGATTTCATACTTGATCGCCGCGGACCAATTACTGTTTGCTCACCATGTTCAGGACACGGATTTAAATTCGTTCCTACGATTGGAAAAATTACGGCTGAATTAGCACTTGGTGGCAAACAAAACACGCCACGATGGCAGCTGCCAAACTAATTGCGAGTTGTCTGGTTAGCCATCAATATCAAGGTCTGGATCGAAATCTTCAAAAACTAATGGCTCAATTACTTCTTCCGTTTCACCAGTTCCAAATTGTCTAATCCGGTGAATTGCAAGGCGTTCGTCTGCGGATAGTCGGCGCTTGTCATAAAGTCGCTGATCCGTGCCACGCGGCCCTTGATGCAGATCTCCAACTGTTGGTGCCCAGTCGAATACCACGGCGCTTGGTCCGTCACCAATTACAACTTCATCGCCAGCAACTGCGCCAGCTTTTGCTAATTCCAGTTCGATACCAGCGCGCGCTAAGCGATCGGCCAAGTAACCCACAGCTTCATCGTTAGCAAAGTCAGTCTGATGAATCCAGCGCTCTGGGCGCTCGCCTAGTACGCGATAGCGAACTGCATCCGAACCAGCGTTTTCAACTCGAACAGTAAATCCTGAATCATCTACGGATTTAGGTGTGACGATAACACGAGGTCTATTTTCGGCAGCGAAAATCGCTTCGGCTCGAGATGCTTTGACGATTTCAGCTAATGCGAATCCAAGTTCGCGTAATCCTTCGTGACTAACTGCAGAAACTAAGAAAGTTTGATATCCACGTTCGTGCAAATCTGGCAAGACAAATTCTGCTAATTCACGGCCTTCGGGAATATCGATCTTGTTTAATACAACTACGCGCGGCCGATCTTCTAAGCCGCCATATTGCTTTAATTCATTTTCAATCACATCAAGGTCAGTAAGTGGATCGCGGTTTGGTTCCAAGGTTGCGCAATCAAGTACATGAACTAGCGCAGCACAACGTTCGATGTGACGCAAGAACTCAAGGCCCAAGCCTTTGCCTTCACTAGCGCCAGGAATTAGGCCAGGCACATCTGCCATGGTGAAAATCATTTCGCCAGATCGAACTACACCTAAGTTTGGTTCCAAAGTGGTGAATGGATAATCAGCAATTTTTGGTCGAGCCGCAGACATGGCTGCAATTAATGAAGACTTACCGGCACTCGGGTAACCTACGAGGCCAACATCAGCAACGGTTTTAAGTTCTAAAGTTACGTCGCGCGTTATTCCCTTCTCGCCAAAGAGCGCAAAGCCTGGGGCTTTACGTTTAGTAGAAGCTAGCGAGGCATTACCTAAACCACCGCGGCCACCAGAAGCGATTACGAAACGAGTTCCGATACCCAGCATGTCGGTTAATACTGTGCCGTCAGAAAGCGAGACTACGGTTCCTTCAGGAACTGCTAGTTCTAAGCTTTCGCCAAAAGCGCCATTGCGATGATCGCCTTGGCCAGGCTTGCCATTACCAGCACTGCGATGTGGGCTGCGATGGAAATCCAAAAGCGTAGTTACGGATGCATCGACAACTAGAACTACATCTCCGCCGTTGCCACCGTTGCCACCATCAGGGCCACCTAGCGGTTTGAATTTTTCTCGGTGCACCGAGGCGCAACCATGGCCACCGTTGCCGCCTTGGACGTGGAGTGTCACTTGATCGATAAACGATGTCATTGAAACTCCTTTCCAAAAGAAAAGCGGGCCCGAACCGGACCCGCCCAACTCAAAATTTACGCGGAATTACTCCGACGGGACAATGTTGATAACACGACGACCGCGACGGGTGCCAAACTGAACGGCTCCTGGTGCAAGTGCGAATAATGTGTCATCTCCACCGCGACCTACATTTTCACCTGGGTGAAAGTGTGTGCCACGTTGACGAACAATAATTTCTCCGGCATTAACAACCTGACCACCGAAACGCTTTACGCCCAAACGCTGTGCATTTGAATCGCGACCGTTTCTGGTACTGGAGGCACCCTTTTTATGAGCCATGAGTTATACCTACTTCTCTGTCTTCTTAGGGGCAGCTTTTTTAGCTGGTGCCGATGCAGGCGATTTCTTCGCCTTTGCATCGGAACTTGAAGATGCAGCTTTTTTAGCAGCAGGTGCGGCCTTCTTGGCGGCAGGCGCTTTCTTGGCTGGTGCAGCAGCTTTTTTAGCAGCAGGTGCAGCTTTCTTTGCAACTGGCTTTTCTGCAGCTGGCTTTTCAGCAACTGGTGCAGCCTTCGCTGGAGCAGCTTTTGTTGGCGCAGCTTTCTTTGCTACAACTGGCTTGGCTTTTGCAGTTGCCTTATCGGCTGCGGCGATCTTTTCGCTGCCAATAGAAATAATTTGCACATCAGTTAGGTCTGCGCGGTGTCCTTGACGACGACGGTAACCAGTCTTGTTCTTGTAACGAAGAATTTCGATTTTTGGTCCACGGTTGTGGTCAATAACTTCTGCAGTAACGGTGACGCCTTTAGCGTCGATGTTGACCTTGTCGCCATCCACGATCAAAACAGTTGGCAATACCACTGTCTCGCCTCGCTTGGCTTGAACGCGGTCAAGGCTAATTAGGTCGCCAACGGCAACTTTCTCCTGGCGGCCACCAGCACGAACGATCGCGTACACGAGGTATCTCCTTGAACTAATGCTTGTTTCGGGTGAAAACCCTAAGTCTTAAGC